>ERZ773108.3531-NODE-3531-length-11903-cov-5.577059_pt1 | contig 11903 bp, 9 predicted proteins | sample MGYA00580570_ERZ773108 | MGnify/ENA primary metagenome ERZ773108 (study PRJEB29015, sample SAMEA2737840) | human gut metagenome | biome: human gut; feature: human-associated habitat; material: faeces | place: China | collected 2012 ...
TGCGAAGCAATATAATTAGAAAAGATATCTTTATTATAGTATTTTTCTTTATCTTCGTCTTTTCGTGAGAAAGTTTTTCCGCCAATTTCAAGATTCAAAGTTTTTTCGTCGAACAGATCTTCTATTTCGCATTCAGTCTTATCCCCTACAAGCTGATTTGTTAAAATGTAAAGATTTGAGCGATTCAATATTTTCTCGAAAACTTCAGGCTCTTTGACTTCGCTTTTTCCATTTCCTTTCTTTGATTTCTTATTTAGCCTCGTTGTTTTTGGTTGCCTTTGAGCGAAAATTGCATCGGATGCATTTGAAGGTAAATGACGAACATATTCGTGGACGTATCATGGCTGTGGGAATCGGTAGTGCATACGGGTATGGACTGACTCCAAGTGCCGTTCCATATAACGGGTGGCTTGATGTGTCTATTATTTATCGTCCAAAGCTTCGTCAGTTAATTTCCGGACTTTGGATGTTGCAACAGGGAAGATTGTTGAATCATAAGACGGTCAAGCCTTATCGTACGCGATGCGTAAAGGTGCTGCGTGCACAGAATGCAGAAGTCAGTCTGGATGGTCGTCTTTGGTTAGACCGTCATTTCCCGATTGAGATTACAATAGCTCCAGAAGCAATTACTTTGATAATACCTAATTAATATGATAAAGAATATTTCTGATTTAAAGCGGGATGACATGTTTTTCCTGCTAGCAGGTCCTTGTGTGATAGAAGGAGAAGATATGGCTCTTCGTATTGCGGAACGAGTTGTAAAAATTACAGACAAATTGCATATTTCATACGTTTTTAAAGGGTCTTACCGGAAAGCGAATCGTTCACGTCTGGATTCTTTCACTGGAATAGGGGATGAAAAGGCGTTGAAAATCTTGGCTAAGGTAAGAAGCACGTTTGATGTGCCTGTCGTAACAGATATTCATACCGCTTCCGAAGCAGAAATGGCTGCTGAGTATGTGGATGTGTTGCAGATACCGGCATTCCTTTGTCGCCAGACCGATTTGCTGGTTGCGGCAGCTCGCACCGGAAGAATTGTCAATATTAAGAAAGGACAGTTCTTGTCTCCTGCTGCCATGCGTTTTGCTGCTGATAAAGTCGTAGAGGCAGGTAATGATCAGGTGATGTTGACGGAACGTGGTACAATGTTTGGTTATCAAGATTTGATTGTCGATTATAGAGGAATTCCGGAAATGCAGTCTTTCGGACATCCGGTAGTGCTGGATGTGACACATTCTTTGCAACAACCTAATCAGACTTCTGGAGTGACAGGAGGTATGCCGCAGCTTATTGAAACTGTGGCAAAGGCTGGTGTGGCAGTTGGTGTGGATGGGTTGTTTATGGAAACTCATGAAGATCCTTCTAAAGCAAAAAGCGATGGAGCCAATATGTTAAAATTGGACTTGCTGGAAGACTTGCTGGTGAAACTGGTTCGTATTCGTCAATCTTTGTAATGTATGATGGGGCGGCTGGTTGAGATAAAAGTCTGGAAAGAGATTGTAGTGTCTTTGTTTGTATGCCTTACATTGTCAGTAGGAAATGGATATGCCCAAAGTGAATCTATGGTGTCTTCTACAGACAATGTGCCGCTGTTGGAGAGAATGACGGATGGTAAGCGGAAGGTGGATTGGGCAGATATGAATATTCAGTTCTGTTCTGCTGCCGATGTCTCCTTTAATAATGCCAAACTGGATGAAGCGGCATTTAAGGTACATCGTATCCGTTTGGAGGTGTTAGGGGGATTTCATGAAAAGTTTTCCTATCATTTCCGTCAGTCTTTGAATCAATACACGACTCCCAATATTCCATTGGATAATCTTTCCGGGTCGGTTGAATTGGCCATGGTGGGTTGGCAGTTGAATGATAAATGGAAGTTGACAGCCGGAAAACAACCTGTCCAGTTCAGTGGGTATGAGTGTTGGGTGAATGCCATTAAAGTGCGTCATTACTCCGATTTCAATAACACGATACCATGCTATCAGGCGGGTTTGAATGCAGCCTATAAGATGAATGACAACCATGAGTTTAATTTTCAGGTGACAAATAATCGGAACGGAGATAGTGCCGATCAGTTTATGTATGGACTTCCGGAAGGAGTAGAACCTACTAAAATACCTTTGCTGGCAACTGTTAACTGGGACGGTTATTTTGTAGGTCATGCCATGCAGCTTCGTTATTCTCTTTCCTATGGACAGCTGGCAAAGCATAAGAATGTATTTTATTTTACTTGTGGAAATGTATGGGACAAGAAACCCTTTTTAGGCTACATTGATTTCATGTATTCACGCGAGGGTGTTGACTCTAAAGGACTTATCAGTGAGGTAACAGCTGTGAAGGGTGAAGGTACTACGGTGCCGAATGTGGACTACTTTACAACTATATTCAATTTAGACTACCGGGTGGCTTCACATTGGAATATGTATGTAAAGGGAGTGTACGAACAGGGCAATGTGTTCAAGTCGAATGACATGTTTTCGTCAGGTACCTATCGCAGAGTATGGAACGTACAGCTTTGTGCAGAATACTATCCTTTAAAAAACAGTGAGCTGTTGTGCTATCTTCACCTATTATATAAAAATATACATCTGACAGAGAAAGCACGTTCTTGGGGAGCGGAAAGTTATAATCACCAGCGTATCTCATTAGGTTTGGTTTATACACTGCCCGTTTTCTGAGAAGAAGTTATTTTCTGCATGGCATCTGTTTATATATTCCAATAAAAAACTATATCTTTGCAACGCAATTACGGTTTGGATTACATTAAAAAGTAAAAAGATATGCTTACTATTAAACAAATTACAGAAGACACCGACAAGGTGATTCGTGGATTGGAGAAAAAGCATTTTGCAAATGCAAAAGAAACAATTGCAAAAGTGCTTGAACTGAATGATCAGAGACGTAGCGCACAAAACCAATTAGATAAAAATCTCTCAGAAGTAAATTCTACATCGAAGGCTATCGGTGCTTTGATGAAAGAGGGAAAAAAGGAAGAGGCAGAAGCTGCTAAAGCTCGTGTAGCTGAAATCAAAGAAATTAGCAAAGAACTGCAGGTAACGATGGATAAGGCTGCAGAAGATATGCAGAACTTGCTTTATACCATCCCTAATGTACCTTACGAAAGTGTTCCGGAAGGTTTCGGAGCTGAAGATAATGTGGTAGAGAAAATGGGAGGTATGGAAACTGAACTTCCGAAAGATGCACTGCCACATTGGGAACTGGCTAAAAAATATGATTTAATCGATTTTGATTTAGGCGTTAAGATTACAGGTGCTGGTTTCCCGGTATACAAAGGAAAAGGTGCTCGTTTGCAGCGTGCATTGATTAATTTCTTCTTGGATGAAGCTCGTGCTGCAGGTTATGAAGAAATCATGCCTCCTACAGTGGTAAATGCTGCATCAGGATATGGTACAGGACAGTTGCCTGATAAGGAAGGTCAGATGTATCACTGCAACTTGGATGATTTGTATCTGATTCCTACAGCTGAAGTGCCTGTGACTAATATTTACCGTGACGTGATTCTGGATGAAAAACAGCTTCCGATTAAGAACTGTGCTTACACTCAGTGTTTCCGTCGCGAAGCTGGTTCTTATGGAAAAGATGTACGTGGCTTGAACCGTTTGCATGAATTCTCAAAAGTAGAGTTGGTGCGTATTGACAAACCGGAACATTCTAAACAGTCTCATCAGGAAATGTTAGATCATGTGGAAGGTTTGTTGAAGAAACTTGAACTTCCTTACAGAATTCTTCGTCTCTGTGGTGGTGATATGAGTTTTACAGCTGCACTTTGCTTCGATTTCGAAGTATATTCCGAAGCACAGAAACGTTGGCTGGAAGTAAGTTCAGTTTCAAACTTTGATACTTATCAGGCAAATCGTTTGAAATGCCGTTATCGTACAGCTGAAAAGAAAACAGAACTTTGCCATACATTGAATGGTTCTGCTTTGGCTTTGCCTCGTATCGTAGCTGCATTGTTGGAAAATAATCAGACACCGGAAGGAATTCGTATTCCTAAAGCTTTGGTTCCTTATTGCGGATTTGATATGATAGACTAATTCACATATTATAACAAAATTCTCGTCTGATACAGATTTTAGGTATGCCTAAATCTGTATCAGACGTTTTTTATATAATTACCTCTTAAAACTCAAGATTGTAAGATTTTTTATAATAAAACGGGGATATATGCTTTTAGAGATAGAAAAAACAGGCTTTTGAGGTAAAAAAAAAGAATTTTGGTTTTGTTGTTTATTTTTAATCATTAAATTTGAGGGGAAATAAAAGTAACATTTTTTGTGACGAGTATTAATTTATAACCTTAATATACAACTATGAGTTATTTACGATTTGACAAGACGATAATGACAAATCTGGAAGAAACTCTAACTAGAGAAATTCTTCGTACGAATCGCTCGGGGGCTTATCATTGTTCGACAATTGTAGACTGTAATACGCGTAAGTATCATGGCTTGCTTGTGATACCTGTACCGGAGTTGGACGATGAAAACCATGTATTACTTTCCTCATTGGATGAAACTGTTATCCAGCATGGTGCTGAGTTTAATCTTGGCCTGCATAAATACGGAGGTGACAATTTCAGTCCCAGAGGACATAAATACATCCGCGAATTCGAGTGTGAGAAAGTGCCGACGACGATTTATCGTGTAGGTGGTGTTGTTTTAAAGAAAGAGAAGTTGTTTGTTCACCATGAAAACCGTATTCTAATAAGGTACACATTGGTTGATGCACATTCAGAAACGACTCTTCGTTTACGTCCTTATTTGGCTTTCCGCAGTGTACGACAGTATACACATGAAAATGCGCAGGCCAGTCGCCATTATGATGTGGTAGAGAACGGAATCAAGACATGCATGTATCCCGGTTATCCTGAACTTTACATGCAGTTGAGTAAGGAAAATCAATTCTGTTTCCAGCCCGATTGGTATAGAGGTATAGAATATCCGAAGGAACGTGAACGCGGGTATGACTTTAATGAAGACTTGTATGTACCTGGTTACTTTGAGATTAGTATTAAGAAAGGGGAATCTGTTACTTTCTCAGGTGGTGTGACACCAATTGAAACTACTTCGCTGAATGCTTTGTTCGCAGCAGAAATGGAACAGCGAACACCTCGCAATAACTTCAAGAACTGCCTTATTAATTCGGCACATCAGTTCCTTAACAAGCAGGACGGTGAGTTGTATATCTTAGCCGGATATCCTTGGTTTAAGTGTCGTGCACGTGACATGTTTATTTCTCTTCCGGGACTTACTCTTTCTATTGGTGAGATTGGTAAGTTTGAAATGATTATGGAAACGGCTTTAAAGGCTGTTTATGCATTCATGGAAGGTAAAGATTCTCACTTGAAGGTAACAGAGATTGAACATCCGGATGTATTGTTGTGGCTGGTATGGTCTATACAGCAATATGCCAAGATGGTGTCATGGGATGAGGCCCGAGTTAAATATGGTAAAGCCTTGAAGGATGTGATGGATTATCTGGCAGGTAATCATCATCCTAATTTGAAGGTTCATGAAAACGGATTGGTTTATACAAATGGAAGAGACAAGGCCGTTACTTGGATGAACTCTACCGTGAATGGCCGTCCGGTAGTTGCCCGTACTGGATACATTGTAGAATTTAATGCATTGTGGTACAACGCACTTTGCTTTGTGGCTGATTTGCTGTCATCAGACTATGGCTTTGTTGACTACTTGCATCAGTTCTCCGATAAAGTCTCTAAGTCATTCGTGCAGACCTTCTTGAATGAATATGGCTATCTGCTTGATTATGTAGATGGCGATATGATGGATTGGAGTGTTCGTCCTAACATGATTTTTGCAGCAGCTTTTGATTATTCTCCGTTGGATTCCAAACAGAAAAAAGGTGTTGTAGACATCGTAACCAAAGAATTGCTTACTCCGAAAGGTCTTCGTTCGTTGAGTCCGAAGAGCGGTGGTTATAATCCAAACTATGTAGGTCCGCAGCTTCAGCGTGATTATGCTTACCATCAGGGTACTGCATGGCCTTGGCTGGAAGGTTTCTATCTGGAGGCTTATTTGCGTATCTATAAGCGGAGTGCTATTTCATTTGTAGAGCGTCAGCTTATCGGTTATGAAGATCAGATGACTTGTCATTGCATCAGTTCCATTCCGGAGTTGTTTGATGGTAACCCACCATTCCAGGGGAGAGGTGCTGTTTCATTTGCAATGAATGTGGCCGAAATTTTACGTACATTGAATTTGTTGGAGAAATATAACAATCAATAAAGAGGAGGGGTTTATATGAAAGTTTTGATGTTTGGTTGGGAATTTCCTCCTCATATCTTGGGAGGATTAGGTACAGCCAGTTATGGATTGACTCATGGACTTGCTCAGCAGGAGGATATGGAAATTACTTTCTGTATTCCGAAGCCTTGGGGAGATGAAGACCAGAGTTTTTTGCGTATCATAGGAATGAACAGTGTGCCTATTGTATGGCGTGACGTACAGTGGGATTATGTAAAAGATAGAGTAGGACATTATATGGATCCGCAGCTTTATTATGACTTGCGCGACCATATTTATGCAGACTTCAATTATATGCATACCAATGATTTGGGTTGTATGGAATTCTCAGGAAGATATCCTGATAATCTGCATGAAGAAATCAACAACTATTCTATTGTAGCCGGTGTGGTAGCTCGTCAGCAGCAGTTTGATATTATTCACTCACACGACTGGTTGACTTATCCGGCAGGTATTCATGCCAAGCAGGTTTCAGGAAAACCGTTGGTTATCCATGTGCATGCCACAGACTTTGACCGAAGCCGTGGTAATGTGAATCCTACCGTTTATTCTATTGAAAAGAATGGTATGGACCATGCTGACTGTATCATGTGTGTAAGTGAGTTGACCCGTCAGACGGTTATTCACAAGTACTATCAGGATCCTCGCAAAGTGTTTACCATGCATAATGCAGTGTCTCCGCTTCCAAAAGAAATACAGGATATTCAGGTCAAGAAGAATCCGAAAGAAAAGATTGTTACTTTCTTGGGACGTATCACCATGCAGAAAGGTCCGGAATACTTTGTGGAAGCTGCTGCTATGGTATTGAATCGCACGCGTAACATCCGTTTTGTGATGGCTGGTAGCGGTGATATGATGAATGCCATGATTCGTCTGGCTGCGGAAAGAGGTATTGCCGACCGTTTCCATTTCCCGGGATTCATGAAAGGCAAGCAGGTGTATGAAGTATTGAAGATGAGTGATGTGTATATCATGCCGTCAGTGTCCGAACCATTTGGTATTTCACCGTTGGAAGCTATGCAATGCTGCGTACCGACGATTATCTCTAAACAGTCCGGTTGTGCCGAAATTCTATCGAAATGTATTAAGACGGATTATTGGGATATACATGCAATGGCAGATGCCATTCATTCTATTTGTACCAACGATTCACTTTATGAATATCTCCGCGATGAAGGAAAGAAAGAAGTGGATGGTATTGTATGGGAGAAAGTCGGCGTGAAGATTCGCGCACTTTATGAGCAAGTCTTAAAAAATTATGGTAAATAAAACTGCAAAACAATATGAAAACAATTTGTCTTTACTTTGAAATACACCAGATTATTCATTTGAAACGCTATCGTTTCTTTGAAATCGGTTCAGAACATTATTACTACGATGATTATGCCAATGAGCAGGGTATGAATGAAGTGGCCGAACGTTCCTATATACCGGCTTTGAGAACCCTGATTGATATGGCAAAAGCAAATAATGGCGCATTTAAAGTTGCCTTGTCTATTTCAGGTGTGGCTTTGGAACAGTTGGAAATCCACGCTCCGGCCGTAATAGAATTGTTGCATGAGTTGAATGCCACAGGTTGCTGCGAATTCCTTTGCGAGCCTTATTCACATGGATTGTCTTCATTGAAGAATGAGACTTGTTTCTGCGAAGAGGTAGAACGCATGCGTGTGAAGATTAAAGACTATTTCGGACAAGATCCTAAGGTATTCCGTAACTCCAGCTTGATTTATGACAATGAAATTGGCGGTATCGTAGCAGGAATGGGATTCAAGGGTATGTTGGCAGAAGGTGCTAAGCATGTGTTAGGATGGAAGAGTCCTCACTATTTGTACCATTGTGCTGAAAATCCGAATCTGAAGTTGTTGCTGCGTGACTTTAAGTTGTCTGATGATATTAGCTTACGTTTCTCTAATACAGAATGGAGCGAATATCCGTTGTTTGCAGATAAATATATTGGCTGGATTGCTTCTCTGCCGGAAAACGAACAGGTTATCAATATCTTTATGGAATTGTCTGCTTTGGGTATTTTCCAGCCGCTGTCTTCCAATATTCTGGAATTCCTGAAAGCATTGCCAGAATGTGCTAAGCAGAAAGGCATTACCTTCTCTACTCCGTCGGAAATCGTAACGAAACTGAAATCAGTTGATATGATTGACGTACCTTATCCGATGTCTTGGGTAGACGAAGAACGTGATATTAGTCCGTGGTTAGGAAATGTAATGCAGCGTGAAGCATTTGATAAGTTGTATAGCGTGGCAGAACGTGTACATTTGTGCTCTGACCGCCGAATCAAACAGGATTGGGACTACCTGCAGGCAAGTAATAACTTCCGCTTCATGACTACCAAGCAGATGGGCGTATCGTTGGATCGTGGTATTTATGATTCACCGTATGATGCTTTTACTAACTACATGAATATTCTTGGAGACTTTATTTCTCGTGTAAATTCATTGTATCCGGTAGATATGGAAGATGAAGAATTGAATTCTTTGTTGACAACCATTCGTAACCAGGAAGAAGAGCTGGTACAGTTGAATGACCAGGTGAAACATTTGCAGTCTTTGGTGAAAGAACAGTCTGAAAAGGCTCCTGCTAAGAAAACAGCTGCCAAGAAAACAACTGCTGCCAAAAAAACTACTACGGCAAAGAAATAAAGCTTGAGATACAGGCATAAAAAAATCCGGAAGTTTTTACTTCCGGATTTTTTTATGCCCTTATTTCTTATTTATTGAACTTCGGTTTGGTATAGATGACTTCCATCTTGATTTTCTTTCCTTCCTCGCCCTCGCCACCTATAAGTTTAGCTGAGTTTACTTCCAGGTCGTGCGACAAACCGATGGTGTTTCCTTGTGAGTCTGTTTCGGTTTTTACCGGAATCAATACCATGGTATTATATTCATCCCATCCTTGAGCAGGCTCTTCTTTGGTTCTCATATCGCTGAAAATCTGGCTTATCAGTCGGTTTACCTGTGAGAACGAATAGGAGTTGGTCGTACTGCTGTAAGTACCTAAGAAGGTCGTTTTACTATCGTAATTCTTTCTTTGTTCAAAGAAATCTTTTACTTCGTTTTTACGAATGAGCAGCAAGTTCTGCGGAGTACCCATTTTATACGGGCTGCTTGCAGAATTATCACTGACATTCTTATATTTCGTAAATGCCATAGATACGGAGTTCAGTGTGTCTGTACCTAATGCATCATACATTTCTTGTAAAGGCAGCTTCACTTCTGTGCAAAGTCCTGCTGGCGTTTTCAGATAGGTGTGTTCCTTTTCTTCAGCCAGCTTGTTTAATGCGTTCTCAGAATTATTTAGTCGGGTAGACATGAATACTTCGTTGGTTGCAGCAAAAGGAATGGAAGTATAAACTAAAGAATCTTGTCCTTCAGAACCTGTTATATAATAGCTAACTTTCATGCGCAGCCAAATATCGCCAATGTATAAAATGGAGCCTTCTCCACTTGTATTATGAACATAAAAACCTGGTAATACATTGTGAATAAAAGAATAAGCATCCTTGAAGTTATTCTTATTTTCATCGTATTTTGCTTTCAAATATTGACTAAATGTGCCAGTGTGTTGCTCCTCACCAATATTCCATGTATTCTTTTTATCCAAATTGATAACCAAAGGGGGATAATATCCATTAGCACTTTTGATAGAGTCAATTTCTGCATCACTCCAGGAATTATCACGTACGGCATACTCTTGTTCAGCTAGAGGATTACCATTTTTGTTGTAGAACTTTTCAGGCTCATAAGATGTATAATACAAACCTAAGTTTTCTCCTGTGTCATCAATTGCTTCTTTCAGTACGTCAACTCGCACTTTCATTGGTGCTAAAGAATCTCCAAAAAAACTGGCATAAGATAACTCCAGTGTAGTACTTTCAATATCTTTCAAACGTTCCGGAAATTCGAAACCTTCCGTGCAATTGATTTGTGTGATGAAATCGGTGGTATACGTACCAAAATCCGGATCGGTGAATTTACCCAAGTATGCGCTGCTTGTACGGGAGAATACTCCATCCGGGTTCAAGTCTGTATATTTCAGGGTTTTGGTAGTGGCCTCAAAAGTTTGAGCCGATGCAGTAATTTCATCTGCATCTGCCACGAATTCACCGACACCTGTAGTGGTATCATCACAACTGTAGAGTGTGGCTGCAAGTCCGACTGCTGCCAAGAACTTAAGTTTCATTTTCGTCCTTTTTTATGTATTCATATTTATTCGGAAACGAATACCTTGTCATAGAATGCGTCACACGCATCTGCATAGGCATCGCCCGAAGCGTATTCAAGCACCGGAATGTTCAGGCTTCGTGCGTAGTCAAGTACATTCTGGTTTACAGTTTCGTCATTTTGAATCACTCCGTCAGAGTAGGCTACTGCTAACTTGCAGAGTTCCTCATAGTTTGCCGGCGACTTCATCATGCTGACATCTTCCGGAGTTACTTCCTTGAACAGCACTTGTTCGGCAAAGTTGGGAGCTAAATTCGAATTAAATCCTTCCTGATAAAGTGAGAAAATCACCTTTGAGTCACGGAAAGAAGGTTCATCGTAATATGCTTTCTTAATATAAAGAGGAACCATCGCACTCATCCATCCGTGACAGTGAATCACGTCCGGACACCAGCGCAGTTTCTTGACAGTTTCCAGCACACCACGGGCATAGAAGATGGCACGTTCGCCATTGTCTTCATATTCCTTTCCGTTTTCATCGCATGTCATCTGGCGGTGCTGGAAATAATCATCATTATCAATAAAGTACACTTGTCTGCGTGCAGCCTGAATAGATGCCACCTTGATAATCAGCGGATGATCCGTGTCGTCGATAATCAGATTCATTCCAGACAGACGGATTACCTCATGCAATTGGTTTCTGCGTTCGTTCACGATGCCCCATTTCGGCATGAATGTTCTGATTTCGCGGCCTTTGTCTTGTATGGCTTGCGGTAAATTCTGGCCGATTAATGCCAGGTTACTTTCGGGTACGTAGGGAGTAATTTCTTGTGTAATGAATAAAACTTTTTTCGCGCTCATTGTATTATAGTTGCTCTTAACGACTGGCAAAGATACAAAAAATACGCCAATGAAGCGAATCGACAGCCGTTTATAAATCCTTATAGTATGTTAATGTATTGATAAACAGTAGGCTATAATCGTGTTTGTTGTACGTCCTAAATAGGATAAATTCGCTAAACACCAAAAGAATTTTCCATTTCCGTTTCTTTATATGCTAAATAAATAGTTACTTTGCAGCCGTTTTCTGAATTTATGATTAAAAACAGGAATAAGAGATGAAGTTAATTCAAACAATCAGTGAACTTCGCGCCGAACTCGATGCTTTCCGCAAAGAAGGAAAGACTATCGGACTGGTTCCGACGATGGGAGCTTTGCATGCGGGACACGCTTCGTTGGTGAATCGTGCCGTAGCTGAGAATGATGTAGTGGTAGTCAGTGACTTTGTGAACCCTACACAGTTTAACGACCAGAATGACCTTTTAAAATATCCGCGCACACTGAAGGCGGATTGTGCTTTATTGGAGAAATGTGGAGCAACGTTGGTCTTTGCTCCTTCTGTAGAAGAAGTTTATCCTGAACCCGATACCCGCCAGTTCAGCTA
>ERZ773108.3532-NODE-3532-length-11901-cov-11.101300_pt1 | contig 11901 bp, 7 predicted proteins | sample MGYA00580570_ERZ773108 | MGnify/ENA primary metagenome ERZ773108 (study PRJEB29015, sample SAMEA2737840) | human gut metagenome | biome: human gut; feature: human-associated habitat; material: faeces | place: China | collected 2012 ...
CTGTTGGTTTTTCACCTATACTATCCATTTCAAAATCACTTTTAGAAAGCATTTCTGATAAGTTTTTTGTAACAGCTAATGTTTTAACTTTATCCTTTAATACAGATACAATACCACCCTTTGTTTCATTTGGTGCATTAACTGTACCTAAAGCATTTACACAAGCTGGTGATGCTGGATCTTTTGCATTAAAATATTCCTTTAAATAATTTGATGCACCATACTTATCTTCACCCGTTGTCATCATTAAGTTTACACTATTAATATTTATTTCATCTTCATTTGCATCTTCAAATAATGCAAGTGATAAACCTGTTAAATAACTTGCGGCTGAATTCTGCCAAAATGGATCATTTCCTTGACCATCAACAACTATATTAAGTGATAAGTCATTTAATAGTTCATTTGCCTTATCAAAATTTCCTTCTTTTTGATACTTATATGGCAAATGATATGGATTCCAGCAATTACCTTTTTGTGGATCACGGAAATTAAGTATTATAATTTGGTAACCAAGTTCTCTCATAATACCAGAGTTATCTTCATAAATTTCACCTTTAGGGTCGGATATAATCATTGATTCTCTTGCCTTAACAAGCATTTGAACAGTAGGATTAATAATACCCTGTGTTTTACCTGAACCAGTCGCACCTATAACAAGAGTATGACTTTCACCATTATCAACATAAGCAGCCTCTTTATCATAAACAAGTGCAGTACCACCAGCTTTTGATTCTTTATCGACAAAAGGCACTCTTACAACACCCTTAGCACTTTTAATTTCTTTATCTTTGGCCCATCTAGCATATCCATCCTCTTTTTTCTCACTAGTATACCCAAAACCTTTTTCTCTTGTAAAAAAGTATGACGAAGTACTACCAAATAAAAATCCAATAGACACAATCCATAGCATTAATGTAACACCTATATATTTTGGGCCTAATGCTGGAAACGGATTAAGTCCCCATGGTGTTCCTTCATTTATAAAAAATGAAAAATTAAGTACACAAATACATATTAAATATAATATAAACAAAGATACAACAGCAAAAGCTATTACATCTTTTTTTTCTGCTCTAAATTTTAATTTCATACAATCAGCATCCTTCCGATTAATCTAAAATAATTATAACAAAAAAATAAGTATTTTTAAATACTTATTTTATTTGTTTTTATATTCATTATAAAAGTTTTGCGCTACTGATATACGTGCATCACAACCTGAACCAATTTCAAATCCATGGCAATATGCTGTAGTTGCTGATGCAATATCACTTTCTGAAGAAGCATTTCGCCATGTATTCTCATATGTTTTGTATGCCCATGATTCTTCTAATTCTGCATATAAAAGATCAAGTTGTAATCCCTCATCATCTATTGGAACATTATATTCAACCTTCATATTATAAAATCTTTCTTTTCTCCCCTGTGCAGTCCATTGAGATAATCCATAACCATATCTTCCATCGTAATTTCCATTTTTATCTGTATAATATTTGCAAACATTAGTTGATGCAATAAATTCTGATTTTCCAATTTTACCACTATTAATAGCTTCGGTTATTGTTTCATCAGTATAATTCTGTTCACAGGCATTTTCTAAATTGTTTGTTTTAAAAGCAGATTCGTTGTTAATATTTGCCATTATAGCCGCAATTTTAAATTTATTATATCCTTTAGCTGCGAAAAAGTTCCAAACTCTATCTTGTATAGTATCACCTACCAATGTTCCCGATGATTTTGTTGTACATTTTATAAATAAATTAGTTGGATCAATTACAATTCCATTTGCATCACTATTAGCATCCATAAATACAAAATGTAATCCTTCTGTATTATCAGTACTATTATTTATAGTACCAATTGTATCACCTTTAACTACTGTAGAATCAACTTTTAATCCACTTTTAACGTCAACATTAGAATATATTGTAAAAAACTTAAATGTTTCATTATCTACATTAATATCATGGCTTATTTTTATTGATTTACCACAAACCTTATCATTACAATTTGAATCTTCAATAGAAACTATTTTACCATTAGCAACCGAATATACATTTGATCCTAAGTTAACCCCAGCAGTTGTTGTATTTAAATCAACACCATTATGATTTTTACCATTTACTACTCCATAGGAATAATTATCACTAAATGATACATTAAAATTTTCAGCAATATCAACAGGTTTATTTAAATTATTAACCAGATTTTGATTAATCGCACCTATACATGATTCAACATAATTTTCACTACTAGTACTTTGATTTTTTAAAAATATATCCTCAAATAACTTCTTATTTGAAACAATATCATTATACAATTGTTCTTTTTTTCTTTCTCTATCATCACCTGTAAGTCCACCAAGCATACTTTTAAATTCTGGCATATATTCAAAATAATAATTTGTTAAATATTTTTTATAATTATCTTCATCATATTGAAATTCTCTATAATGAATATTCACAGTTAAAAAGCCATCATCACCATATAAATCAATATCTATTTTTGTTATATCTGCAAGTCCATAAAATATATCACTTATAAGTGTTCTAAATGTACTTTGAAAATCATCTGCTTTATTTGCCAAATCAGAAAAATATTCACCAGCATACTTTGAACCAATTACTGCAGCATATACCTCCTTAAACGGATTAAACAATAAACCTTTAATAACAGCTCCCAAAAAGTCTTTTAACATATCTGATATATCATTGGCAATATTAGTTCCATACATTTTAAGAAATTCTGTTAATGTTGCTTGTCGTTCCGCACCACGTCTTTCAGTTAATCCAAATGAATTAGTATAAAATTGATTCCTAGCAAGTTTTCTTAACCTATATATTTTACCAGCATTATATACTAAACCATTTTCATCAACAGTTTGTTTTGATTCATCATATTTTTCTCTGAGCCATTCTTTAACTGCGGAAAAAGCACCATCATTAGTTCCTAAATTTGTTACATCAATTGAATCTGAATCTTCTATCGAACCATATTTAGTATCATACCCCATTCCTTCAGTATAAAATAGTGTTGAAAGAAGCATTGGAACATCAAGACCACTACCATCATTAGAACAAGTATATTTATTACATAAATCTTCTAGTTCATCATAAAAAGCTTCTTTTGAATCTTGAAAACCAAAGCCATTATAAAAATTGGTTAATTTTTCACTAAAATTTGCAACACCAGTTACAGCTTCATCAATATAACCCCATGCTTCCATTAAAGGTCCCAATATCAGTTCAATAACAAAAAATATTAGTACAAATAACAACAAGAAACCTAATATATAAGGAGCTGCGGCTAAGAGTATCTTTTTACCAATTTTTTTTGCAGCATTTGATAAAGTCATTTTAGCTGCTTCAACCGGATGTTTTGCCATATATGCTTTAGATTTTAAATTATCTTTTTTTGCATTTTTTTCATCTTTCTTTGCTTGTTTTAAATTATTCTTTTCATCTTTTTCTTCTTTTTTTGCGTCTTTAGCATCTTTTTTTGCATTAGCAAGATCTTCTTTATCCTGGTTCGTTCTTTGACCTCTTGGAATATTTTTATTTTTTTCTTTTGCACTATTTAATCTGTCTTTGGTATGATCCTTATTATCAGATGCTTTCTTTAGATTATCTTTAGCGTCCTTTTGTCTTTTTTTAGCATCATTGATTTGATTTTTATAATAATCTTTATCATTAAGTCTTTTTTGAAATGCATCTCTACCACTATCTGCTTTTTTATATCCGTTATTTTTAGCATCATCAATTTTATCAAGACCATCTGCTATTTTATTTCTAGAATAATTTTTTGCCATTTTCTGAGTAGGTCCATTAGTTGGCATAAAAGCACCACCATCATTTTTTATAGCCTTTTTACCAATGCTTTTTGGTACACCAAATTTTGATAAAGCTTCTGCACCTTCATTTTCTAAAGCATCATCTACTCTTTCTCGTGACGTCATAGAAGATGATTTCTCATTTGTACCTAATAAAGTTTCAATAGAATCTTTATGCTCATCAAATTTTTCAAAATCATTATTATCTTCCATTTAATCACCACCTTTTACTACAAAATATTTATATATTATAATCCGCCTCTTGTACCAAATGAATCAAGCTCAGCATCAGTTGCTATTACACTTATCTGCATACGCTTACTTCCACATACAAATAATGCATCACCTTGATTATAACGTTTAATATTTTCTTTTTCATTATCATTTAAATCTATTAGTTTTGATAAATCTTCAACAGCCTGTTTTTTAAGACCCATTACTAAGTAATATGAAGCATTATCAAATATAGCTTTACCTTGCATTAATACTTCTGGAGCAGCAAAATCACTTGGTTGTTGTGTAATAATTATAGTTCCACTATTATATTTACGAGCTCTTCTTTGTACTTGCGCTAAGAAATCCGCACCCAAAGTATTATCATTACCAAGTAATGTATGTGCCTCATCAACTTGAAGAATTGTATTTTGACTTGAATCAAGACATAATCCCCAAGCGTATTTTAATATATTGAAGAATAATGCATTTTTTACATTTTTTTCAGCATTAATTAATTCCCTTATATTAAATACAATAAAGTTTGATCTTGGACTAATTGTTGTATGACCATTAAAATAATGTTCAAGGCCACCAGTTACTAATGGTCTAACTTTTATTTCAAGTTTTTCCATTATATCTCTTTCTCTTGTTGCCTCACCATAAGATAATATTCTACCTCTTATTGTTGTATATACATCACTAAATGTTGGAAAATCTTCACTTGTTAATTTAGTAAAATCTGTTTTAATATTTATATTAAATCTTTGATAAGTTTCAACAACAACTTCATTAAATAACGTTAAAACATCTTCCTCTATTGATGGATCATAATACTTCATAAATGCCTTTAAAGTTTGAAGAGCTTTTGCTAAAACAGCATATCCAAGCCCCCTTGAAGATTCTTCTTCATCAGCATCAGGTACTATTTCAAGTGGATTAATCATTCCAAATTCTCCACCTCTACCTAAATCAATAAAATCACCATTATAAAGTCTAGCCATAGGTTCAAGCTCACCTTCAGGATCTATTGCTATAATCTTATAACCATTTCTAACATGTGATCTTAAAAGTAATTTAGCGGCAGTAGACTTACCACTACCAGACGTACCTAAAATAATCATATTAGCATTATTTCTATTATGTTCTTTCTTTATTTGATATAAAAATTGATTAAATAAAATTATACCACCTGAAAAATCTACTCCAAGTAAACATGATAAACCTTGGTCTTTAATACTATCAAATACAAATGGATACATAGCTGCAAGTGTAGGAGATGGAATTGGTGTTCCAATTCTATCTTCTATATCTTGTTTATCAAATATTGGTAAACATGATTTTAGTACCTTTTCTTGTTCAAATCTAAGTGGAATAGCTCTCATTTCCATAGCTTCAAGAGTTGACTTTAATGATACTTTTGTTCTTTCAAGTTCTTCCTTTGTATCAGCAGTTATCATTATATGCATTTGAAAATCAAATACCTTGGATTGATTTGTTGTAATAACCTTTATAAAATTTTCTAAAGATTCATAATCTTGTCTAATACGCTCTTGATATGTTGCATCTGATTCCTTTTGATATCTATCATATAAATCAATTAATTGCTTATTTAACATTTTTGATACGACTTCAAATGCTACTGGTATATGTTTTATAACAATCTTAACACCAGCCATACCCGATGTTAAACTAGATAAATAACCTGGTGTTATATATTTTGGATATGAAAGTACAGTTAATATAGTAGCAAATTTATCACTAATTATAAAATCAGCTGTATTAAAAGTCATTCCTTTTGGAGCAATTTCTTTTTTAGTTGTCACTTGTAATCACCGTCCCACTTTCATATTTAATTCCACCATTTAAGAAATTATCTATAATCATTCTTAAATCTTCATTAGAAGTTTGTGATGCAATTAAGCCACACGTAGCTAAATTGCTTATAAGATTTCTTATCTTTTTTTGAACTAAGTCCATATCTTTATTATTATCTTTAAATAGAATAAAATATTCTGTATCAACAATACCATTATTCATAAATAATTCTGCCTTTGCTATATCATCTAATATTAATTTTCTATAAACTGGACTTTGAGTATCATTTAATTGTAATTGCAATTGTGATATATATAAATTTATATCAACAGGTCTATCTGCAATTATTAACCAAAATTCATAATCAATTAAATTATAAAATGTTCTAAAAGATTCTATAATTGTATCCCTATAATTTTCTTCCAATATAAATATATTTCTTGGTTGAATCTTTACACCAGTAACAATTTTTTTATTATCAAGTATAATCATATTATTATTTATATCTTTAACAGGTACCCAATTTTCTGTATAAATACTACTTGTATTCATTTCTATAACACCAACCTTCCCATTTGTAATTTCTTCTTCCATAAAAGAAATTTATAATTTCTTTAATTAATGTAAGTACATTATGATAATTTGGAATTGGAAAAACCAAAAAACCTGTTATAAGTAATGGAAATAAACAAATTAAAGCCATTTTTAATGTTTCTGGAGCAATAACAGTCAATAACAAAATTGTTACAATTGCACCACCACCCACCAATCCTAAATCAAACTTGGTGAATACTCCAAATATTAATGTACCTTTTTTTGCATTTGCAGGGATTAAATAATTCACTATATATCACACTCCTTTTTATTCATCATCTTTCAATTTAAATTTTGGCTTATCAGAATCTTCATTACTAGGGGCAAACATTCTTTCCATTTGATCTATACTTTGTTTGATATTATCTTCGCGTTTTTGTTTTTCCACTTCTTCTTGATTTAAGTGCAATCCACCCGATGACGAAATATTATAATCATCTGGTTTAAGTGGTTCTGGTGCTGTAGTACTTAAATCAATATTTAGTCCATCACTATTCCCACCATTTGTACTTGAGTTATTTGTTTTTGTCGTATTTGAATAACTTGATGAAGTTTGACTATTAGAACTATTCTGTGCATTAGGCTTTATAACTACTTGTGTAGCATTAATTTGATCAATGTATTTTTGACCAGCAGTTGTATTGTTTACACTTTTCTTATTCGAATCAACAGTTGATTTTACAATTGCAGTTGAAGCAGCAACATATCTATCCATATCAGCCTTAACAGTTTCACTCTGATTCTTATAAACGTTGTCATAATCTTTCTTTGCAAAATCATAGTTTTCAGTAAATTCTTTAGATATCCCAGAAACTTTATTCATTTTTAACTCTCCAGATTGATCTAACAAACCATTAATTTTTGAATTACTTGATTTAGTAATGACTCCTTCAAGTGAATCTATATCTGTTGACACCTTTTTAATTGACGAAGCCTGTATTTCACCTTTACTATACAAATCTTTAAGTCTAGATCTTAATTGACTTACAGATAAATTGCCTGCCTGGAAATCCTCTTGTAATGATGCTAACTCTTGCTTTCCATCTGTTGTTCTTGCACTTAATTTCATACTTTCTAGCTTATCTACAACATCTTTTGACTTTCCACTAATCGCTTCTATTTCAGATTTTGCTACATTTGCCTTGTGCAATTGATTTATTTTTTCAGCATTATTTCTGCCAACGTCCTTTTGGATGTTTCTATTGAAATTATCAATTGTTGATGAAAGTTCACCACTTTTAACTCTACCATATTCATCTAATCCAATTTTTTCATTAAACTTATTATCTTCTTTTCTATCTTTATTATATTTTCTATCAGTACCAAAACCTGTTTCATTCCAAGTTTTTCTTCCAGATTTTAATCCGTCTATTGTACTTTTACCACCCAAGAATGTACCTGCTGTTTTGCCTACAGCTGTAGCACCTCTACCAAATTTAGTATCTTTTAATTTGTTATCCCATAATTTTTTACCAGCAATACCGCCAGCAATTGCTCCTGCACCTATAGGTGTTAATGCAGCTGCGCCTAAACCAAGGCCTGCAGCACCAAGTCCCGCAACATTCTTTACAGCCCCCCAAGCTTTTTGAGCTTGTTTTCCAACAAGAGCCATTTCTCCAAGTCTTCCACCAATTCCACCACTAGTTTTCATATTTGTACCAAAAACTTTATTTATCATATCAGGTAATTGTTTAACAAATATTAACATTCCAACTACAAGAAATGCCTTAAATACAAATGTCCAATCGTTATCACCAAAATCATCTGTAAAAGTTGATAAATTTGAAATTAAAAATAAATAAAATGCCATTGATGCTATTCTTATAAATAAAGACATATAAGTTGAAATCAATTCTTTAAACCACGATGATAAGATTTTATCACCTGCAGCTATATAACCTACAATAGATATTGGTGCCGTTAACTCTAAAAAAGCTAATTTAAATATTCTAACAGCAATATCCATTGCAAATAAAACCAAAATATATACGGTAGCACCTCCAACTAATATTGCTAATAAGCCATCGAAATTGAAAGCATAATCTTCATCATCAAATTTCAAATGAAAACTTTCATCTGAATCACCCTCACGAGTAACATTAATATTTTTAGCTATATCACCTATATAACTAATATCTGATGCAACCATATTCTCATAACTCTCAGAAACATTTGCTGCAATTTTAACTTCATCATCAACTGGATATAATACTGATGAAATAAGTGTCCCCGCAATAACTTGCCCACCATTTCCACCAACTTCACAATCAGAATCAGAATCTTTGCAACTAAAATCCACACCAACCACTACTTTTTCTATAACACTATTTGTCATAATTGATTCTTGAATTTTATACAATTCTGTAAATCCAAATGGAACTATTACCATAAGTGCTAAACCAATAATTGACCTTTTAAAAATTGCTGTTACACCTTTTTTCTTATCACTAAGTAAATCCGGATTAACAATAGCAGATAAAATTGTAATAGAAAAGGCAAATAACATAACTACACTTACAAGAACATATATATTTGAACTTAATTGTTGTATTATATCTTGACTTAAAATATGTGTATTTGCTAAATTATAAAATATTTTATATATATATACTATTATTTTATAAATAGGTTTACATATATAAATTAACAATTTTCGTAATAATCCACCCATTTTCTACCTCCTAATTTCCTAAAATAACACATTTCATAAGATTTGTATCTATATTTGTATAAGAAAGCAATATATTTATAATTAATGGTACTAAAACAAACAAAACAACAAGTAATAATCTTTTTGGAAATAGTTTTTTTGATTTTTCCATCTTTTCAATATCTGATGCCATAACAGCCTTTGCATAATCCAATGAACCAAATACTATAACTAAAATTGGTGCAATTATTTCTAATATTACATATATTGTATGAAAAACTACAACATCTTCACATTTTAATTCAGCTCTTTTATTAAAATCTATATCTATTTCAGGAGCTTTTACCCTATATAAGTTTTCTGTTAGCTTTTCTAATTCAGATGAATTATTTTGTACCTTAGTTAATATATTCTGATATTCGCTTCCACCAAAGCAACCCTTCATACAATTATCTAACTCTGATGCAGGAACATTTGCACAACTATTTTTTTTACAATTATTACACTTTTTGTATGGCTCACTCTGAACACACGCATTAAAAGCATTTGTTTCATATATCTTTCCCGTACTATCAGAGCAAACAGAATGGCATATATTTTCTTTATATTTATCTGCAGATTTTTTTCTTGAATCTGCCTCATTTGTTTTTTCTTCTGTATTTTTTTTTGTAACCAAATTAATTAAATAATTCATTGTTTTATATGATGAATCTTGATATTTCTCATTATAAATAGTTTTATATGTACCATCGTTTTGCAAGAACTCTCTTAATTTTTTATAATTTTCAATTCTATACAAAAATACTTGTCTTGTTTGCCATTGTTCCAATGTCATATTTGAATCATCCGATTCACTTCCAATTGAATCAGACAATGCATATTTTTTAAATGATTCATAATCTGAAAAACTATAATTGGTAATATTCAAATAATCTTTTTTTATTGATAATGTTTCATTAAATACAGTCATTTTTATAGTATCATTTTGAACAGATACCTCATTCATCGAATCAATATTTGAATTTCCATCGTTATTAAATCCATATAATAAATTAAAATATTTTTCTATAGCAATTTTTGGTTTGGAAGATACATCTCTTCCATCTATTACTTGTTTTTTTAAAAACATTGGATATGGTTCATTTGATGAGTGTATTGCTCTTATATCAGCAAGATATTGTTTTGATTTTTTTTTGGACACAAAATTATTTTTCTCTACCTCAACATAATATTTATCATAGTAAGAATAATCTTCAGAATTTTCAAGAAAATCTTTAAAAGTTTCCCATTTAATTGGCTTTATTGCGTCATCTCCAAAACCACCTTTTTCATAATATATATATAAAGGACATGTTCTATAATCTTCTCCTCTATTCTTTTTAGATCCATTTCCTTCGCCCTTTATATATTTGAAAAATTTCTTATCATCAAAACCTTTATTTTCAGCCAATGAATTATATGTTGATGCATACGTTAATGTATAACTGTCATCATTTCCAGAATATTCGACTATAAGTTCGTTAGATTCTTTTGAACCAGTTATTCCAATATTATAATTTAAAGGTAAAACATAAGTACACTTTATGCTATCTTTATATCCATCAGCTAAGGCAACAATATTCTTAGTAAAAAAAGCTACTAAAACTATATTTAAAGCAATTACAATTTTTAACAAGTTATTTTTCATATATAATTATCCTACTTTCTCACTATAATAATAACATAAATAAATAAAAAAAGAAATAATTTACATTTCTTTTTTTTTATTTATGATTTTTTGCCATTTTGTAAATTTTCACTCACATCTATTGCACCATTCCATTCAGAATTATTCCAGCAATCAATCCAATCACTATTACCTGTTGTTACAAAACTTAAAACCATATTTACAATTATTGGTATTAAGAATACTATAACAGCTGCTATAATTCTTTTAATAAATGGTTTTTGTGCTTCTTTCATTTTCTTTTCATCACCAGCAATTACAGCTTTTGCCATATCAATTGTTCCCATAATAATTAAACCAATTGGAACAACTAATTGAAGTACTTTTATAACCATTTTTGCAAGACCAACAACTTCAGCAATTCCACCAGTACATACAGATGATGGTGTTTTATTAGCTAAAAATAATAAAGCATCTAACATATATATTTCCTCCCAACTTTTTTTATTTATACATTTATTTTATAATTATTATTTGCAATTGTCAACTAATTATTTATATAAATGTAAATATTTGTTAATTATAATTTAGCATATAAATTGTATTTATTAAATTTTTTTATTAAAGTATAACCACAACTATCTTTTTTTAATTTATTATACATTGGGTCATCTTCATTAACTAAAATATGCGTAAACTTATATTTATTTATGTAATCTTTATAATCGATTTCATTGTTTCCTAATTTTGTATATTCATCATAAATATCACTCTTATGATTGTTTTTTTTCAGATAAACTTCTGCTCTAGGATCAATATTTACCTTTATTTCTTTATAAACAGCATAACTTCCATCATTAAAATTAATATATAATTTTATATTTTCTTTATTATAATTTTTTACTAAATAATCTATAGGTTCTCTTGATTCTGGATAAAAATCTCTTTTAATAAAAATTATAGATGATATTGTAACAATTAAAAAACTAATTACAATAATATTTTTTAATATTAATGGTATAAATCTTTCAATATCAATATTTATTATTTTATCTTTATATAAGTATGATAATGGAAATAAAGCTCCTATTATAAATAGTGCTATACTTCTTGAACAATCAAATGCAA
>ERZ773108.3539-NODE-3539-length-11854-cov-3.034579_pt1 | contig 11854 bp, 4 predicted proteins | sample MGYA00580570_ERZ773108 | MGnify/ENA primary metagenome ERZ773108 (study PRJEB29015, sample SAMEA2737840) | human gut metagenome | biome: human gut; feature: human-associated habitat; material: faeces | place: China | collected 2012 ...
AGTCCTCGCGCACCGTGGCTTTTACAAACAGCGTCTGTGGATTCTGCGGCAGCATTCCGACGCTGCCGGTGATGTTCAGTTCCCCGCGATACGGCTTTTTCAGACTTGCCAGCAGCTTGAGCGTGGTGGTCTTGCCCGTGCCGTTGCCGCCGAGCAGGGCCAGAAATTCACCTTTGTGCAGTTCCAAGGATAAACCCTTGACCACATCGGGCAAGTCCTTATCGTATTTGAACCAGATTTCCCGCGCCGAGACAACGGTTTCCGTGTCCGGCGCGTTTTTATTTTCTTCCGAAATCGGCTTCAACTCGTGCGTTTTTGCATATTCCAGCAGCCAGTTTCGCCCGTCACAGACAGAAATGGGGCAAACTGCCTTGGAATCCGTCGCCGCCCATATCCGCATGGCGGCCGGCATGGCCAAAAACATCGCGTTCCCGCTGGATTTTAATTCCGCGCCCACCTCGGCAGGCGTTCCGCTGCAAAGCAGTCTGCCGCCGTCCATGACCGCCACGCGCGACGCGAAGGAAAACGCTTCTTCCAAGCGATGCTCGGTCAGAATAATCGTCGTGCCAAGCTCCCGGCTGATCTTACCGAGCGTTGCCAAAAAGTCCGACGCTGCAATCGGGTCAAGCTGACTTGTTGGCTCGTCGAGAATCAGCACCTTCGGCTGAAGCACCATCACAGACGCAAGATTCAGAAGCTGCTTCTGCCCGCCGGACAGTTCTGTAACAGACTTATAAAACCATGTCTGGATGCCGAAAAATGACGCCATTTCCGCCACTCTGCGGCGGATCGTCGGTGTGTCATAGCCGAGCGATTCCAACCCGAACGCCAGCTCGTGCCAGACCTTATCCGTGACGATCTGATTCTCCGGGCTTTGCTGCACAAAGCCGATTTTTTCAGCCTGTTCGCGCTGGGAAAGTTCATCAAGATTCTTTCCGTCAAACAGGATTTGACCGCTCCTTCGTCCGTGCGGCGCAAGGACGGTTTTTAACTGCCGCAGCAGCGTACTTTTGCCGCACCCGGAGGGGCCGCAGAGCACAAGAAATTCTCCCGGTTGGACGGACAGTGTGAGGTCAGAGATTGCCTGTTTTTCCTGTTCTGGATACGCAAAATTCAGATGTTTGATTGCAAAGAGTTCCACAGCCTGTCCTCCCTTCGGTCGAGAATCACCAGCGTCAGCACCAGCGCAAGATACACGAGCATAAAGTTCACCGTCATCGGCGTCCATGCGGCGGCCTTCACCGTCGGATAATACCGGAAATACGTTCCGCCCGCCATCCAGCCGGAAATGAGATACGCCCCGCAGAAAACCAGCCACGCAAGCGCGGCCTTGTCCCGGTCGTCAAAACGATAGATCGAAAATGCCGTGCGCCCCGGCAGGCCATAGCCGCGTGAGCGCATGGAGTCCGCCGTTTCAATGGCATTTTCGAGCGACCATGTGAGCATGATTGAGAAGATTTTGACGGCGTTCCCAACGCGGCGGAATACGCTTCCGTTTTTCGTATTGCGTCCGATACAAGCCTGCGCCTCCGAAACCGTCTGCATCTGCGCCCTGAACTTCGGAATGAACCGCAGGGCCATGGACAAAACAAGCGACAGCGCCGGAATCACGCGTCCAAATAAATACACAAACTTGTCCGAAGTCATAACCTCGTTGTAGCTGGAAAACCACAATACGACGCTTGCCAGCATGACCGCTGCCGACGCACCATAGAGCATGGATTCGAGCGTCAGCGGATTGCCGGAGGGCAGATACGTCAGAATCGTCGCGCCCTCATGGTTAAACGCCGGGTTCAGAAGCGCGGCAAGCGCCGCCATAGGGAGAAGCCCCATGACGGCAAACCGCACCGCTTTCCGGCCTTTCAGATGAATATCGTAGGCCAGCGCCTCCGTCAGCGAAACCGCCAGATAGACCGGGTGCATCAGGCACATCGAAAACAGCAGCACCAGTGCGTAATATAGAAAATTGATCACGGGATGATATCCCGAAAAAGCGTCTTTGTTTCTCATTCGCCCTCTGTCCAGCCGCCGCTGCCGACGTCCCTGCCCAGCTCACAAGTATAAACCCACGTGACCGTGTCTCCGTCCTGCAGCGCATACTGGCTGCATCCGTAATTCGGGAACCAGCCGTTCACCGCGTACATCCAGCCGGATTCCGCCCCGCAGTCAAATTCATAGAGGTTCCCGATGCCCTCAATGTAAGCCGAGCCGTAAACCGGCGTCGTGGAAAATTCCAGATGGAGTTTATTCTCCCGGCAGACCTGCTGCAAAACGTCAAAAGCGCTCTGGCCCTCCTGAAAGCTGACCTCTACAGACTCCAGCAGCCAGCCGTCCTCCGGCACCAGCTCCCGCTTTTCCTCGCTGCAAAGTTCCATGTGCTCCAGAATCGATGCACAGGAAATGGAGACGGTGCAGTGATAGCTCGGCCCGGCCTGCGGCGCTCCGCACCCGGTCAGCAGCGCAGCCGTCAGCACCAGCGCCAGCACCGCCCAGACGGCGGCCTTTTTATTTGTTTTCCAGACGTTCACGCAATTCAACTCCATATGTGTTGTATCATTTCAAGTATATCTGAAAACCGGTAATCTGTCCAGTGGCGCAATAGCTGCTGCCGGTCTGGTTTACCGGCTTTCAGATATGCTCTGAAATACAGCACGCAGGGCTGCCCCCCAAAAAGGGGGGCAGTCCTGTGCTGCAAATTGGGATTATGAGGTCAGTTCAGTACATTTTTCACGAACCGGTGGAGGATCGCGGCGACCTGTGCTCTGGTCGCGTCGCCCTTCGGCATGAGCTTGCCGGAAGCACCGTTGATCAGGCCCTCCGAGACAGCCCAGCCGAGCGCCTCGCTGGCATAGGCGGAAACGCTGTCCGCGTCGGTGAAGCTGTTCAGCTTTGCGCTCGCATCGGTGTCCAGCTTCCTGTACTGCGCATAGCGGTACAGGATCGCGGCAAGCTGCTCGCGCGTGACCTTGGCGTCGGGGGAGAAGGAGGTGCTGTCCGTGCCGGTGACGATGCCGTTGGCGGCTGCCCAGATGACAGCCTTTTCGTAATACGCGCCGGAACGCACATCAGTAAAGCTGCTTCTGCCTGTGACGGTGGGTTCGCCCTCGAGCCGGTAGAGAACCGTGACGAGCATGGCGCGCGTCATGGACGCGTTCGGGCTGAAGCTTCTGCTGTCCGTGCCGGAGAACAGGCCGTTTTCGTATACGAACGCAACGTCGTCATAGAACCAGTCGGACGTGGAAACGTCGGTGAACGGAAGCTTGACCTCGGGCTTCGAAGCGGGCTTCTTATTGTCGACGCCCGGAGTGATCGGCTCCGGAAGCGCGGCGGTATTGACCGTGACGGTGTAGACTGCGGTGGTCACGCCGTCCTCAGCGGTGACGGTGAAGCTCCAGATATTTCTGGTGTTTGTCAGAGCGCTGACAGTCGCGCGCGGATGCCTCGTGACGATCACGAAGCTGCCGGTCTTGACGATCGTGCCATAGGGAACCGTGACGGTGTAGCTGTTGTTCGCACCGGCCACAGCCTTGAAACCCGCAACGGTGATGCTGCTGACACCCGCGTCATTGGACTTCGGGGCCGCTGTGACCGTGACGGGGAGCCACGGGGAGAAAATGTTGGTGGACTCGTCGCCCATTGCGGACAGAACATAGCTGCCTGCGGCGGCAAACGAGAGCGTGACCTGCCCATTTTCGCCGATGACCTTGCCCTCGACCGGCGTGAGCGTGCCGTCTTCGCCGACTGTGCAGATCTGGATGTCCTCAGGATCGAGCGCCGCACCGTGCGTTACACGGTCCTCGGGCTTCAGACCGCCGCCGTAGGCGTACATATAGCCGTCCATACCGAGCGTGAAGTCGGTTCCGGCCTGAACTGTAAAGGTATCCAGACGGTTTCCGTCCGTATCCGTGAACCACGTATAGTAGTCCATGTACATACTGGTGTCCTGATAGAAGAAGAACTCAACGGTGCCGTCCTCCGCAACGGGGGTCTGGCTGATGGTGTAGCCGGTGTAGCCGTACTGCGTGTTGTATTCGCCGTTCTTGTCGCAGGGGAACTCGCCGTTGACCGCGAAACTGAACGCGGAGGTTTTTTCTCCGTTGACCGTGGTGATCGTGCCGTTGCTGACGACGAGATAATCGCTCTTGCTGTCCTTCGTGAAGTCCTCACCGAAGGTGAGTTCATGGTACTTGACGAGCACGTCCAGCGCGGAAACGCCGTCTGTGACATCATCAGCGTAGCCATAGCGTTCGGCGAGATCGCTGGAGACTTCCACGCGGGTCGGAACCATGATAAACATATTTTCTGCCTGCATGGAAATGGTCGCGTGGATCGTCTTGGCCTCTTTCACCGTGACCGTGACGGAGTAGGTCACGGCAGTGCCGTCCTCAGCGGTCACAGTAAACGTCCAGACGCCGTCCTCACCCTTGGCCGGGCCGGTAAGCGTGGCCTTGCTGTCGGAAAGTGTGATCTCGAAGCTGTCTGCCGTGACCTCCGTGCCTGCCGGAAGCGTTACGGAGAAGCTGTTTTCAGCCGTACCGGCTGCTGCCTCAACGCCTGCGACCTTGACGGACGCAACACCCGCGTCAGAGGACTTCGCGTTCGGGTCGATCACAGTAAGAACGAACTTGTATTCCGGAGATTCTGCCTTGCCGTCGCTTGCTTTGAAGACGAGCGTATACGTACCGGCAGCGCTGGGCGTATATGTGTAGGAGGCCGGTACATAGAACGGATTCTCGGCATCACGCCAGACGCGGTAGGTGAGCTTATCGTAGGCGTCCTCGTCCTCAAAGATCTGCGTCATATCAAACTGATAGCTTTCGCCAAGGTTGATCGAGGCCGCAGCCGGGGTGATTACGCCGTCCTTCAGCCTGGGGGCATGGTTCGCCTCGGTCGGCATACGCAGCTCGTAGACCCAGACGTCGGAGGCGTCGGTCTTGTTCGTCAGCGTAATGACCGCGACCAGACTGCCGGAAAGATCGGGATTGATGATGGCAACATTCTTCGCGTGCGGGGCGTCCACTGCTTTTGCAGTTCCGTCGGTCGTCGTGAAGGCATATACGGCGGAATATGCCGTATTGTAGGATACCTTAACCTGGAACTGAATCCCGGATGCGCCAGAAACGATTCGATACGGAGAAGTCAGCACATTGCTGCCCGCTGTTTGATGCAGCGTAAAGCTGCGCGTTGTCGTATCCTCCAGGCTTGCCCTGAGCATGGAGAGCGTAACCGTCCGCAGTGGGGTCGTCTCAGATGCGCTTCTGCGGGTCACGGTGACGGTATACGCTGCGGTGGTCGTGCCGTCCTCGGCGGTAACGGTGAACGTCCAGACATCGCCGTTGGCTGTGGGAGCGGAGACGCTGGCCTTTTCATCGGAGAGAACGATCTGGAAGCTGTCTGCCGTAACCTCGGCGTTCGTCTGCAGCTTGACCGTGTAGGTTGTCTCACCGGTCTTCGAGGCCGGGGTGTGCGCGACGGAAACGGAGGTCACGCCTGCGTCAGAGGACTTCGGCGCTTCCGCGACGGTCACAGTGACGGTGTAGGTCACAGCGGTGCCGTCCTCAGCGGTCACGGTGAAGCTCCAGACGCCGCTTTCGCCCTCGGTCGGGCCTACGGTGACGCTGGCCTTGTCGTCGGAGAGCGCAATAACAAAGCTGTCTGCCGTGATAGCCGTGCCGTAGGGTACAGTGACGGTGTAGGCGTTGTTTTCACCCGCGGCTGCCTCAACATCCGCGACCTTGACGGACGCAACGCCCGCGTCAGAGGACTGAGCTGTGCCGAACACCACGTTGATGGTGTAAGTGCGCTTGCCGTCGCTCGTTTCATTCATGGTGGGCCAGCTGTCGTCTGCACAGACGACGGTGATGACGCTGCCATTTGCGATGGGGATCAGGGACGTGCGGGAATATTCGCGGCCCGTAGCCTGCGTGCCGAGATAGGCGCGGACCTGATAGTTCTTGTTTGCCGCCGTCGGTGTGACGAGCAGCGAGGTCGTGCCTTCCGGCACAGTCAGGGTGTAGGTGAAGGTGTCGCCGCTGAACTTGGGCGCCAGCTTACCGGTGCTGAATGTGAGCGCTTTGAGGCGGGTGTCGGAATTGTTCCAGCTGCCGCCAAGATCCTCAACGGTACGGGTGTACATGATGCGGATCTCGTCGCCCGCGCAGAGCGTGCCCTTTGCAACGGTAAATTCACCAAAGCCAAAGTTTGTGAACCAGTCGTTGAGTGTGCCCATCCAGCCGGACATGGTACCGCCGTCAAACGCCTTCAAGTTGTCAATGGAGGAGATGTAGTTGCTTTCCGCGCCGACGACGGTGTGGCCATCCAGTGCTTCCACAACGCAGCCCATCATGGTCGATTCGCCAGTCAGCTCGATCCAGGTGTCGGCCAGCGTGCCTTCCCAGACAGCGCCCTCCGCCTTCGGGAACGTGGTGTTCTCCACGATCACGCGGGCCATGCCGGCCAGCGTCAGAACGCTGACATACGCCATATCCGAGCCGCCCTTGGAGGCGTCGTCCTTCACATAGGACAGCGTCAGTGTGTAGCTGCCTGCTGCAAGCTGCTTCTTGATGCTGCCGCTCTTCTCGCCGCTGACAGCGTCGGCCAGCGTTTCCGTGCTGCCGCCGTCTTCTGCGAGCGTGATGGTCAGCTTGTCATAGCCGTTTTCCGAGGAAACGCCGTAGCCGAAGCGCAGAACGGTGGGTGCGCTCAGCGTAAAGGCAAACGAGGTCGTGGAGCTGGTCTTGTCCTGATTCTGGTTGCTGCTTTCAAAGCGGTCCAGATCGGCATTGTAGACCCAGGGGTAATTGCCGTTGTCGGAAACGCTGATAGAGGTGACAGTCTGCTCGGGGTAGGAGACGTGGCCGAGGCGGTCGTCGTCCCAGACCGTGTAGGTTTTGCCGCAGACGGCGCATTCGTAGGTCTTATAGCCGGTGAAGACCTGCTCGGTGCCGTCCTTGGGCGTATGGCCCTTGGCGGGAACGATGTCTTCCTTCGTTTCCGAGCAGCCGTCTCTGCGGCAGGTACGGACGATCTTGCCCGGCTGCGTGCAGGTGGGAGCCGTCAGGACACAGCTGTTGTCGCTGCCGTCCAGATCCTCGCAGAAGTCGTGGCCGAGCGGTGCGGTATAAGCCGTGCGGTAGCTTTTGCCGCACTTGCTGCAGGAGTAGCTGGTGTAGCCCTTCACAGTGCACAGCGGAGCCGTGACTGTGCCCTCGCCAGCTGCTTCGTGGAAGGTCACATCGGTCTGCCATCTGAGCGCGGGATAGCCGCCGCAGACCGGGCCGAACGCGTCGGACAGGTCGGCGTCCTTGAGGTCAGCTTCGTTCAGCGCTTCGGCGTTCGCGTCCGCGTTCAGCGTGTTCAGATAATAGCACTTGGAGATCTCGGAGGAAGCAGTGTCAACCGTGCCGAATACGGCGCTGCCCGCTTCGCCGGTGGAGTAGCAACTGGAGATGGTGATTTTTCCCTGCACAGTGCCGCTCCAGTTCACATTGCCCTTGACCTCGCCTGCGATGCCGCCGGAGGCCGTGCCGGAGATCTTGCCGGTGTTGTAGCAGCTTGTAACAGTCATTTCGCTGCTGGTGCCGCCGATGATGCCGCCGGCCTTGCTGCCGGTCGCGGAAATTTCTGCGGTGTTATAGCAGCCGGTGATGGTCGAGCCGTTGCTGACTGTGCCGCCGATAATGCCGCCGACGCTGCTGCCGCCGGTGACAGCGCCGAAGTTCGCGCAGTTCTCGATCACGGCGTTCTGATAGGTGTATCCCACAAGACCGCCGACGTTGTTGCCGGTAGAGGTGATGACTGCGTAGTTGAAGCAGTTCGCGATTTTCGGAGCAGTGCCGCTGGCATAGCCGGCGATCGCGCCTGCGCTGCCCTTGCCGGAAACTGCGCCGCGGATGGTCAGATCATGGATGTAGGAATTCGAGCCGATCTGCGCAAACAGGCCAGCCGTGGCGTTCAGGCCGGTGATCTCAAAGTCTGCGCCGTCAAGCACGACCTTCTTGCTGGAGGAGATGTTCAGCCATGCGTATTTGCCGAGGTTGATATCGGCCGTCAGAACGCCGGAAACGTCCGCGTCCTTGCTCTTCGCGACGAACCATGCCAGCTCCGCGCCGGTGCCGATCCGGTAAACGCCGTTTTCGTCGGCCTTCGGTTCGGTCTGCGTCTTGCCGTCCCATGCGCCCGCTGCGGTTGCCTGCAGGGTGATGGTGAATTCGTTGGGGCCTTCCTCCGTCATGGTGACGCTGCCGGAGGCATATTCAACGCCAGCGCCGGAAACGGTGTAGAAGTATTCCTCGGCATAAGCCTTGAACGTGCCGTCTTCTGCGACCGCAATGCCGTTGCCTGCGCTGTCCGCCAGCGTGACGGTCAGATCCTTGCGGTCAATGGCCGTGCCGTTCTGATCCTGGAAGCTCAGCTTGCCGGTCAGGAAGTCGAGCTTTACGACCGGGATCGTGATCTCCGGCAGACGGCTGAGAATGCCTGCCGTCTTGGGCGCGTCGAAGCCGGGATTCGTGCCCACAGCATAGGTGATGCCGCGGTGCGTCGGAACGCCGGGCCAGCCCGCCTGCTTGATCGCGCCGCTCAGCGTGTAGGTCTCCTCAGCCCAGAACTTCGGGATGGTGACAGTCAGCTTCTGCCGCTCAGGGTTGCCGCTGAAGTCATAAACGCCGAAGTTTCCGCCGGGATCACTCTTGAAGAAGGTGCCGTCCGGGCCCTGCATATACAGGGAGAAGTTGAAGTTATACGCGCCGGAAAGCTTTTCCTTGGGGCTGATCAGGTTGGAGAACTGGATCGTGACGGAATCGCCCGGCTTGATGGCAGCCAGCTCTTCCTGCGTCAGCTCCGTGCCCTCCGCGTTGACAAACTTGTAGCTCACGCCGCGTGCCGTCACGACCTGATAGGTCGAAAGGCCGCCCTTCGTGACCTTGATGATATTGCGGCCGGTGATCAGACCGCTGACGGTCACAGTGCCGTCTTCAGCGGTTGTGACGCCAGTGTTTGTGAAGCCGCCGGAATACGTCATAGACGCAGCGGTCACGGTGGGGCGCAGGACGCTCACGGTGCAGCCCGCTTCGGGCTTGAAGCTGTAACTTGCACCCTCTGTTCCAGTGTAGAACAGAATGTCATGCTCCGCATCGAGTTGCCGCGCCTCGTCCTTCTCGATGACCGCGTCCATGCGGTCAAGATTCATATTGGTCTGGATGGCGCTGCCGTCCGCGCCGACATTCACGACAAACACGCCCGTCAACTCCGGCCAGATGGCGGAGAAGCGATGTGAGGCCGTGCTGGTCTGGCCAGCCATATGGGTCATTGCGTCATAGGTTACGAGCACGATTGCCGTGCCCTCGTGCTTGGCCTCCATCACAGCGACGTTGCTGTTCAGCGCGTTCGGCGTGATGGTCACGACGTCGCTGGCATTGCCGTTCACATCGATGACCTGATAGTGCATCTCCGGCAGTGCGACCTTGGCGTTCATAAAGCTTTCGATCGCGAACCAGTTGCGGAAGGAGTTGAGTTCAAACGTCTCGCCAACGGCCATGTTTTTATAGCCCTTGGTGTTGATGTTCAGGTAAATGCCTGCACGGTCGTACACGTTGTTTTCAAAATGATAGATCGTGCTCTTGCTGAAATCACCGGTCAGGCCGAGATCCTCTTCCGTGACCGTGTACGCTGCGTCGGCGCTCAGTCTGACGTAGTTCCAGTATGTTGCACCCTGCGGATGGCGGACACGGTAGAAGTAATCCGTGTTCTTGTCGAGATGGAACGTGGCCGTGCCGTCCTCGACGGAACGCGCGAACGGCTCAAGGAAGCTGAACACATAGTATTTTGCGAGCGTACCGGCGTCGATGGTCGAGCCCTTCGGCGCTGTGACCGTGACCGTGACGAATTCCTTGCAGGTCAGGCTGAGGCTGTCGTTCATTGTCGGGGTCTTGGAAGCGGTAGCCGGGTTGTAGTTCGGATGCGTTTCCGCGTTCGGCGTGGCTGTCACGCTGACTGTATCACCAACGACAAACAGGCAGCTTGTGTAGGTCTTGCCCCAATTTACGGCCGAGCCAAACTCCGCCTTACGCTCTGCACCGGAGGCGTCGGTTACGCGCAGCGAAAGAGTATAGTCTGTGTCCTTAACCCATGAACTGGGGTTGACGGAGATCTGATACATCCGCTGCAGCTTGAAGCTGCTGTTCTCGCTGCTGACGTTGATGGATACACCGCCGTTGCAGTCGCCGTTTGCGTCATAGCCGTCAACCCAGTAAGCGCCGGGCGCAAGGTCGATGGTATACGCGCCGTCTGCGGCTGTCTTTTCAGCCAGCAGATCGTCCGCGCCCTTCACGCCGTCCATGTAGGTATACAGCTTCAGGGACTTGACCTGTGCGTCGTGCATACCGGACAGTGTGACGCTGACATCGCCCTCTGCTGCCAGAACGCCTGCGGACAGCAGGCTCAGCAGCATCACGAGCACGAGCAGCAGGCTCAGAATTCGTTTCTTCATACATTTTTCCTCCAGAATCAAAATATCTATCGCAAGCTCCTTATTAAATAGGAGCGGAAACAGGGGGCGCAGACGGCTTTGGGAGAAACGAAAGCCCGCCATTTTGACAAAATGGCGGGCGGATCTCCAAAGAAACAAAATACGCTGCTTTTCCTGTGAGGAAAAACGGCGCACCTGTTCCGAATGCTACAGGCAGAGCTCGTCCCACGCATTCATCCTTTCCGCCGCGAATGCGGCGCAGACAGCAGTTCTTCTGACTTGCACTCTGGAAACAAACTCTTTGTTTCCGCGCCCGTTTCCTGCCTTCTCGCGGATAAATCCGCAATGACTGGCTTTCACCCAGACAGCTTTCGCTGCTTCGGAACGGTCTTGTGCGCACAGCTCCGGTCGAGTGGTTTTCCCTTTCTCTTGCGCCGAAGCCTGCCCGGCGGCATGCTTCGGTTACTGTACATCGGATGGCAATATCAAATTGTTAGAAAAAGCAAAATCTTGTGCTTTTCCGTCTGCTACTATACACGATATGGGCGTGATTTGCAAGCGGTTTGATAAAAATATACCGCATTTGTCCCACCCTCTTGAAAAAAGCCGAAAGCTGTGTCAAAATAAAGAAAACCGCCCCGGCGGTGTTTTGACAGCACAACGGTTAGATGCAACTAACTGATACAGAGGAAGCGATGAAATACCATATTGAGAAGAATACCGTGCAGGAAACGCTCGTCATTCCGCTCTACGGGCGGAAAATGTGCTCGGAGCTGTATCCGAACCTTTACCGCGACGAGACGGCCCTGCGCCTGATGGAGCAGATCGATTACGATTTTTCGCTCCTGTCCCAAAAATCAAAGAGCCTCATGCAGCAGTTCGGTTTTCTGGAGGCCGCCATGCGCCAGAACGACCTTGCATGGGAGGTGCGGGACTATCTGCGCGAGCATCTGAACGCGGCGGTCGTCAACCTCGGCTGCGGACTGGACGACACGGGCCGCAGCTGCGACAATGGCTCCTGCAGGATCTATAACCTCGATTTTCCCGGCGTGATCGCCGTGCGCGAATACACCCTCGCCTCCGGCGGCCCCTACTGCGACTGCGGGTATCACAAAAAGCAGTGAAAAAACAAAAAGGATGCGTCTTTCGATGCATCCTTTTTCCTTTATGTAGGGGACTCAATCCTCGTTGTAGGCATCCGAGGCCTTGATGCGCTGGTACATGTCCTGCATCTGGCGGTCGATCTCAGCGATCTTGCCCGCGCATTCGAACATCTCCTCGTTGATGCCCTCGGGCAGCTTTGTCTTGTCCACCTTGTAGCGGATATCGTGCTCAAGGCTGGCCCAGAAATCCATTGCAATGGTGCGGATCTGGATCTCTGCCCCG
>ERZ773108.3541-NODE-3541-length-11852-cov-3.878528_pt1 | contig 11852 bp, 9 predicted proteins | sample MGYA00580570_ERZ773108 | MGnify/ENA primary metagenome ERZ773108 (study PRJEB29015, sample SAMEA2737840) | human gut metagenome | biome: human gut; feature: human-associated habitat; material: faeces | place: China | collected 2012 ...
CTTAAAGACGTAACCGCAAAGCATATTACTGCGCTCGAGCATCTGCTGGAAACCGCGTCTCCGTCTGCGGAAGCCGATTTGCCGAACGGCTATTTCGCAAGACGTGAATATGATGTTCTGCGCATCATTCCCAAGGCTGAAACTGCGGTCGAGCGGCCGGAAATCCCGCTTACCCTACCATTTGCAGGGACGATCTGGAAGGGCACGGTAAAGCTCGCCGCAAAAAAATTAGAAAAATCCGAAGTTTTTTACAAAACATTCAATACTTTTTGTCTGGATTGTGGTACAATAGATTTTGCATCGCTGTGTGTTCGCGCGCGGCAGACGGGAGACCGTCTGCGCCTGACCGAAAAGGGGGGCAGCCGGACGCTGAAAAAGCTGATGATCGACCGGAAAATCCCGGCGGCGGAGCGAGACACCCTCGCCGTCATCGCAGACCGGTCCGGCGTCATCGCGGTGCAGGATATCGGCATGGATCTCAGCCGAAGGCCGGGAAACGGCGCGCGGCTGGAAATAAAGATTGAGAGGAACTGACGAAATGGCTTATAACATGCGAGACGATATTAAGGAAGTATATTTCACCGAAGAGCAGCTGCGAGACAAGGTCCGCGAGCTTGGCGCGCGCATCACTGAAGATTACCGCGGCAAGAATCCGCTGATCGTCAGCGTCCTCAAGGGCTCGTACATCTTCATGTCCGACCTGACCCGTGCGATCGATACGCCGTGCAACGTGGATTTCATGGTCGTGTCCAGCTACGGCAACGGCACCAAGACCTCGGGCGAGGTCCAGATCATCAAGGACATCGCGCAGCCGATCGACGGACGCGACCTGCTGATCGTCGAGGACATCCTCGACTCAGGCGTAACGCTGCACTACCTCATGCAGATCCTCGCCGCACGCGGCGCGAACTCCATCCGTCTGTGCACGCTCCTGTCCAAGCCGGAGCGCCGCAAGATCGACGTCAACGTCGATTATCTGGGCTTTGAGATCCCGGACGAGTTCGTTGTTGGCTACGGTCTGGACTACGCGGAAAAGTACCGCAATCTGCCGTACATCGGTATTCTCAAGCCGCACGTTTACGGCGGCGAGGGCGAATAATTTCTCCCATACGGAAAGGGGCGTTAAACCAATTTGAAAGGCAAAATGAAGGGCTTCGGCCTTTACCTGCTCATACTGGTCTGCCTGCTCGCCGGCGTAAGCTACGTCGTCAGTCAGACGCAGAAAACCGAGTCGATCTCCTACTCGGATGTGTACAGCTACTTTGAGCAGGGCGACGTAGACCGCTACACTCTCGAGGGCGGCACGCTGACCATGCATCTGAAGAACGAAAACCGCGCGGTCAGCTACGAGATCGGCGACTATACCTCGGTATGGTGGTCGCAGCTCGGCTCGGTCATCGACCAGCAGATGAAGGACGGTACGCTGACCAAGGTAGACTACATCACCACAACGATCCCGTGGTGGGCGCAGTTCCTGCCGTATCTCATCCTCGTGGTGCTGATCGGCGCGTTCTGGTATTTCATGATGAACAAGCAGTCCGGCGGCGGCGCGGGTCCGATGCAGTTCGGCAAGGCGCGTGCAAAGCTGGCGCAGGACGGCAAGAACAAGGTGACGTTCAACGATGTCGCAGGCGCGGACGAGGAAAAGGCCGAGCTGCAGGAAATCGTTGAGTTCCTGAAAAATCCGCAGAAGTTCGTGCAGATCGGCGCGCGCATCCCCAAGGGCGTGCTGCTCGTCGGCCCTCCGGGCACCGGTAAAACGCTGATCGCGAAGGCGGTCGCAGGCGAGGCAGGCGTTCCGTTCCTGTCCATCTCCGGCTCGGACTTCGTTGAGCTGTATGTCGGCGTCGGCGCATCGCGCGTGCGCGACCTGTTCGAGCAGGCCAAGAAGAACGCGCCGGCCATCGTGTTCATCGACGAGATCGATGCGGTCGGCCGTCAGCGCGGCGCAGGCCTCGGCGGCGGTCACGATGAGCGCGAGCAGACGCTCAACCAGCTGCTCGTCGAGATGGACGGCTTCGGCGCGAACGAGGGCGTTATCGTCATCGCCGCGACCAACCGCAAGGATATCCTGGACAATGCGCTGCTGCGTCCGGGCCGCTTCGACCGTCAGGTCTATGTCGGCGCGCCGGATGTCAAGGGCCGCGAGGCGATCCTCAAGGTCCATGCGCGCAACAAGCAGTTTGACCCGGATGTCAAGTTCTCCGACATTGCGAAAACGACCGCCGGCTTCACCGGCGCAGACCTCGAAAACCTGCTCAACGAGGCGGCTCTGCTTGCGGCGCGCCGCAACAAGAAGCTGATCTCGCAGGAGGAGATTGAGGAGTCGCTGCTCAAGGTCGTCATGGGCGTGGAGAAGAAGAGCCACATCATCACCGAGCACGACAAGCGTTTGACCGCCTACCATGAGGCCGGTCACGCGATCTGCTTCGAGGTGCTGCCGACGCAGGACCCGGTACACCACGTTACCATCATCCCGCGCTCGTCGGGCGCAGGCGGCTTCACCATGCCGCTGCCCGAGGAGGATCAGGCGTACCGCACCAAGAAGTATATGGAGGAATACATCGTCGTCTGCCTCGGCGGCCGTGTGGCTGAGAAGCTGACGATGGAGGATATTTCGACCGGCGCTTACGGCGACATCAAGCAGGCCACCCAGATGGCGCGCGCGATGGTCACGAGCTACGGCATGAGCGACAAGATCGGCCCGATTGACTACGGTTCCGAGGGCGGCGAGATCTTCCTCGGCCGCGACTTCGCCGCAGGCAAGGGCTACTCCGAGGTCAAGGCGGCGGAGATCGACGATGAGATCCACCGCATCATCGAGACCGCTTACCATCAGTGCGAGAAGCTGCTGAGCGAGCACATGGACGCGATGACGCGCGTCGCGGAGTACCTCATCCGCAACGAGACCATGGACGGCGAAACATTCAAGAAGGTCTTTAACGGCGAGGAGGTCCCCGACAAGGTGGTCGGCGCGGATCTCATGAGCGAGCTCCAGAAGGATCTGAACGAGAAGATCGGCGAGCCAGCAAAGGCTGAGTCTGCTGAACCCGAGCAGTCCGAAAATAAGTAAAAAATTATCCCACAGGGAAAGCAGCTTTGCTCCCTGTGGGATTTTTTTGCCTGTTTAATCGGGGGATGCCGTGAAAACGCGGCCATAGGCGTCCGTGATTTCAACCGTTACGGTAAAGTCGCTCATGCGTCCCTCGAACGTGCCAAGGCGTACTTCGGTATCGTAAATGTTGGCGCCGTACTCGCCGCCCTGGCTGCGGTATTCGAGCGGCTGTTCCGCGATTTCCTTGCCGTTCTGATAGAGAATGATGCGCCCGGTGAACGAAGTGTCCTCCAGCGCGTCATGGGCATCCACATAGGTGGAAATCCTTCCCGTGAACGTGTTCTTGCCAAAGCTGAACGTCGGGCCGCCGCTCGACCAGTAAGCATGAACGTCAATCGAGAAGCGGTTTTCGATGTCGGATTCGCTTGCGATGAGCAGATTGCGCGTGCCGCCGTTCCGGTCGGTGAGAACGAGATAAACCGAGTATTCGTCCACCATCGGGATTGTCAGACTGCCGCGATAGCCGCCTCCGGCGTCGCCTTCCGCCTCGCATTCCCACGACTGCTCGCCGCCTCGGAGCAGGAATTTCGCGGTTTCACCGTCGCTTGCCACGCGCGGCACGGCGGAGAACGTCACGATAAGCTGCTCGGTGTTCTCCGGGTCGAGCGTCATGTGCTCGCTCGACTCCGCGAAGTCGCCGGTATCCGCGTCGGTGCCCGGGTAGTAGACCGTATTGACATTTCCGGCCTGCACGCGCAGCGCCTGCACTTCGCCTTTCAGCTGCGCGATTTGATACAGACATACCGCATTCAGCGCGAGAGACACGCACAGCAGCGCCGCGCCGCCGATGGCGAGTATTTTCCCGCGAGAGAGAGAAACGCCTTTGTGCGGCGTCTCAGAGGCCGCAGGAGCGTCTGTGCTGTTTTCCTCCGCCGGGGGAGCAGGGAAGGGCGCGTCCGGCCGCAGCAGCGTGTCGACCGGCACGCCGAACAGCCGGCTCAGCTCCATCAGGTTGTCCATCGTCGGGACGGCCTGGTCGGCCTCCCATTTGCTCACTGCCTGCCGGGAGAGGCCGAGCTTTTCGCCGAGCGCTTCCTGGCTGAGCTTATGGTCGCGCCGCAGAGCTGCGATTTTTTCACCTGTTGTCATCGTGCTCACCTCCTGTAAGCTCACTCTATCCGAAAACCCGTTATTTCGCCACCAACCTTGCGTTTCCTCGTGTCAACCGCAGGTTGCGGCGAGAAAAACGGTAGCAAAAGAGCCCCGAACACGGCGCTTCGAGGCTCTTTCAGGCAATACCGCCGCAGCTTTCATTGTGCGGTGTTGCCTTGGGATTGGGGTACGGAGAAAATCAGTCGCCGAAGAACTGGTCGTGGATGGCCTTGACTGCCTTCTCGCTGTCCTCCTCGTTGATGAGGACGGAGATCTTGATCTCAGAGGTGGAGATCATGCGGATGTTGATGCCGGCGCCTGCCAGAGCCTCGAACATCTTGGAAGCGACGCCTGCGGCGGACGCCATGCCGGCGCCGACGATGGAGACCTTTGCGACCTTGGTGTTGATGGAGACATCCTCGTAGTCGAGCATTTCCTTTGCGTCGCGCAGGATACCTGCAACGCGCTCTGCATCGTCCTGACGGATGGTGAAGGAGATGGACTTCTTGTTGTCGCGGCCGACGGACTGGAGAATGATGTCGATGTTGACATTGTGCTTGGCCATGAGCGAGAATACCTTGAAGGCGGTGCCCGGGGTATCGTTCAGATTGATGATCGCGACGCGCGCGCAGTTATTATCACGGGCTACACCCGAAACGTTCAGTTTTTCCATGTTAGAACCCTCCTTGACTTTCGTACCCGGATTGCGGGTAAAGCTCGAAACGACCTCGAGATCGACATTGTACTTCTTTGCCATTTCAACCGAGCGGTTGTGCAGTACCTGAGCGCCGAGCGACGCCAGCTCGAGCATTTCATCATAGGTGATGGCGTCGAGCTTGTGCGCATTCTTGACGATGCGCGGGTCGGCGGTGTAGACGCCGTCAACGTCGGTGTAGATCTGGCACAGGTCAGCGCCGAGCGTTGCGGCGATGGCGACAGCGGTCGTGTCCGAGCCGCCGCGGCCGAGGGTGGTCACGTCGCCCATCTTGTTGATGCCCTGGAAGCCGGCAACGATAACGATGCGGCCGTTGTCCAGCTCTGCCTTGAGGCGGTCGCCGGAGATGCGCTTGATGCGCGCGTCCGAGTAGTTGCTGTTGGTCTCCATGCCGATCTGCCAGCCGGTCAGGGAAACGACCGGGAAGCCGAGCTTCTGGATGGCCATGGCGAGCAGGGACATCGAGATCATCTCGCCGGTGTTGAGCAGCACATCCATCTCGCGTCTGGACGGACGCTCGTTCAGCTCGGCAGCCTTTTCGATGAGGTCATCGGTGGTGTCGCCCTGAGCGGAAACGACGACAACGACCTGATTGCCGGCCTTAGCGGTGCTGGTGACGATGTCAGCGACATTCTTCAGTCGTTCGGTGTTGGCGACCGAGGTGCCGCCGAACTTTTGCACAATAAGACTCATAGTTGTTTAATTTCCTCCTTATATCACGCGCCTGCCGGAGCAGGAGCGTCTCCATATGCAAACTGTAAAAAAGTGTGCATTACAGACGTTTTACCGTGGTGCCGACCTCGTCGCAGCGCAGCTGCACTGCCTTCCAGTGCGGGTATTTCGCCTCGCACAGAGCCTGCGCCTTTTCGATATAGTCGCGGTCGCCCTTGTAGACGATGGCGACGATGGACGGGCCTGCGCCCGAGATGAACGCGCCGAGCGCGCCGAGCTCCTTGGCCTCGCGGACGATGTCCTCGCCGTTTTCGATGAGGCTGAAGCGGTAGGGCTGATGCAGGCAGTCGCCGGTCGCGACGTCCAGATTTTCCAGCTTGCCGGTGGTCAGGCTGCCCGCGAGCAGAGCCGCACGCGCGAGGTTGTAGACCGCGTCGTGGTGGTCGATGCGCTTCGGGAGCGCCGCACGCGCCTTTTCGGTGGAAAGCTGGAAGTCCGGGATAAAGACCACGAAGTCGATCGCGCCGTGGACCGGCACGCGGACATGGCTGACATGGCCGTTTTCGAGCAGCGCCACGCAGAAGCCGCCGAGGATGGCCGGAGTCGAGTTATCCGGATGGCCCTCGATGGTCGCCGCAAGATCAATGACCGCGTTGCGGTCAAGCGGCTCGCCGAGCAGGGCGTTCGCGCCCATGATGCCGGCGACCGTGCAGGCCGAGGACGAACCCAGACCGCGCGTCTGCGGGATGGCGCAGTCCTCGACGATGGTCAGGCCGGAGAGCGGCTTGCCGCACTCGTCGTACACGCGCTTGGCGCACTGGTAGATGAGGTTGGACTCGTCCTTCGGGACGAACTGACCGTTTTTATCCGAAATATCGATATGATCGTTCTCAGCAAGGTCGATCACGTTGTACATTTCGAGCGCGATGCCGATGCTGTCGTAGCCCGAGCCCATATTGGCGCTCGTAGCAGGAACGGTAACACGAACCATTTTATGTATGCCTCCTTAGAGAATGCGCATTGCCGCGCAGACCTTGCCGACGGCGTTCAGTTTTTCGGCTGCCGCATCCATTTCGGCAGTCGGGATCTTGCTGGTCTGGACGACGAATACGCCTTCGACCGGCTCGGACAGGCTCTCGACCGGGAGAATGCTCTCGATGTCCTCGCGCGCGCCCTTGAAGCGGACGTACCACGCGGAGCGCAGCGTGTCGAGCGGACGGAGCAGCTTTTTCGAGCCATCGCCCCACATGATGCGGCGGCGGTTATCCTTGTGCTCGATGGAGTCGAGCATATCAGCGACAACGGCGGAAGCGGTCGCGAGCTTGCCTGCGCCCTTGCCGTAGAACATGACCTCGCCGGTCGCGTTGCCGTCGACCATGATGGCGTTGAATACGTCCTCGACGGCTGCAAGCGGGCTCTCCTTGTGGATGAGGTGAGGAGCGACGTAGGCATAGGCCGTGCCGTCCTCGCAGCGCACCGAGCGGCCGAGCAGCTTGATGACGCAGCCGAGCTTGTCGGCGTTTGCGACGTCCTCGAGGGTGATCTTGGTGATGCCCTCGCAGGAAACCGTATCCGGGTCGAACTTGTCGCCGTAGGCGAGATCGGACAGGATGCAGATCTTGCGGCAGGCATCGTGACCCTCAATGTCGGCGGTCGGGTCCTTCTCGGCGTAGCCGTTGACCTGCGCCTGACGCAGCGCGTCCTCGAAGGTGACGCCGTTGTGGATCATCTGGGTCAGGATGTAGTTGGTGGTGCCGTTGAGGATGCCGCAGATCTGGTTGAACTCGTTGGCAGCGAGGCACTGGAGCATCGGGCGGATGATCGGGATGCCGCCGCCGACGGACGCCTCAAACATGTAGTTGACGCCATGTTCCTCGGCGATCTTGAGCAGCTCGTCACCCTTCGTCGCGACGAGCTCCTTGTTGGAGGTGCAGACGCTCTTGCCGGCCTCGAGGCAGCGCTTGGTGAACTGATAGGCTGCGCCCACGCCGCCCATGACCTCGGCAACGACCGTTACCTCAGGGTCGTTCTCGATGACGGAGAAGTCGGTAACGAATTTATGTCCGTAGGGCAGAGAGGAAAAATCGCGCAGATCGAGCACATACTTGACCTCGACCGGCTCGCCGACCGTGCGCGCAATCTTCTCGGCGTTCATCTCGAATACCTCGTACACGCCGGAACCGACCGTTCCGTGTCCCATGATTGCTACTTTTACCATTGTGATAATTCCTTTCCGTGGGAGAATTTATTGCAGTTTATCATTCGGAAGCAAGGATCTCGACCTTGTTCACGCCCTCGAGCTGCTCTGCACGGTGCAGCAGCTCCTCGACCGAATATTTCATTTCGCCCGTTCGCGCGGCGATCGTGACCGATGCCTGACCGCGCATGGGGATGGACTGGTTGACCGTCATGAGGTTCGCACCCGACTTCGCCATCAGTCCGAGGATGCTCGAGAGCATACCCGGCTGGTCGTGCAGCATGAAGTGGAACGTCACGATGCGGTCGGTCGTCGCCTCGAAAAAGGGTCGGACGCCGTCCTTGTATTTATAGTAAGCGCTGCGCGACAGGCCTGCGAGCTTTGCGGCCTCGCTTGCTGTTGCAGCCTTACCCGAGGCGATCGCCTCATTGGCCTCGATCACGCGCTGAAAGACTTCGGGCAGCAGCGTTCGTTCGACCAGATAGTATTTGGGTTTAACCATGCGTTAATCTGTCCTTCCTGAAAAGACATATGTCTTTTTCACGCTCTCCTATCATACCATATAGCCGCGTCTGACGCAAGGGAGAAATCTATAAAATTCCCAGAAATTCGCGCCTTCATTTGTCGATATTGCCAAAGTCGACAGAAAAAAGTGCAGCAGTATACTAAAATTATAAAGAAAAGACGAAAGAAAGTAAAGAGGGGGGAGTGAGAAAACCGATTCAGTTCACGGCTTTTGCGGCCGCGAGCACGAAAACACAGGCGGCGCCCATGCTGCGCAGGACATGCGCGGCGTCTGCGGCGGTCGAGCCGGTCGTGATGATATCGTCGATGACCACGACGCGCTCGCCTGCGAGCGGAATGCGTCCGGGCAGGAGCGAGCCGGCGGCATTCTTCCGGCGGGCGGCAGCGTCCTGCTGCACGGACTGACGGGCGGTAAACGGACGCTTGCGCAGCGCGGAAACGCAGGGCATCGAGAGTGATTGCGCGATCGGACGCGCGAGCAGCTCGGCCTGATTGTAGCCGCGCTCCCGTGCGCGGAGAAAGCCGAGCGGCAGGTATGTGATGCAGGTGGGCTGCCACCGGTCGAGCTGCGCGGCGAGAACCGCCGCCATCTCGGCGGCGAACCATGCAGCATACTGCGGTCTGCCGCCGAATTTGAAGCGGTGCAGCGCTTCTTTGACTGTGCCGCGATAGCAGAGCGCCGCCGCCGCGCCGTCGGCACCGGGAACGGAAAATTCGCCGTGATACCGGTATTCCGTGCGTACCTCGCGCGCACAGTCCGGACACAGCGCCGCGCTGTGCTTTTCGACGGGAAGGACCCGGCCGCACAGGATGCACGTCCGGTCGAATAAAACGGGCATGAGGTTCACCTCCGGATGAAAAAAGAGCTGTCCGCGAGGGACAGCTCTCAGTTTGTCGATAAAGGTCGATAAAGTCCGTGTTCACGCAAAGCACGAGCCGCGCGGCAGCGCGCATTCAAATCGGTTTGAATACCTTCGGATGACTCGTGTTCTGCGTTCGTCAGAACACAGATTGCCGGCGAAACGTCAGTTTCGCGACGGTCTAAATTTTACTTTGCGAGCAGTTTCTTGAGGCGCTCCGCAGCCTCGAGCGTGCGCTTCTGGTCGCCGAAGGCAGTCAGACGGAAGAAACCGTCGCCGTTCTTGCCGAAGCCTGCACCCGGGGTGCCGACAACGTTCGCGTTCTCGAGCAGGTAGTCGAAGAACGTCCAGGAATCCATGCCGTTCGGGCACTTGAGCCACAGGTACGGGCTGCTCTTGCCGCCGGTGTACCAGATGCCGAGCTCGTCGAGCGTCTCGGAGAGCACCTTGGCATTCTGCTTGTAGTAGCCGAGGGTATCCTTGATCTGCTTCATGCCTTCCTCGGTGAAGCAGGCGGCGGCGCCCTTCTGTACGATATACGGAACGCCGTTGAACTTGGTGGTCTGGCGGCGCAGCCACATCTTGTTCAGCTTGCCGTCCGCGAGCGCGGTCGGAACGACGGTCCAGCCGCAGCGCGTGCCGGTGAAGCCCGCCATCTTGGAGAAGGAGCAGAACTCGATCGCGCAGGTCTTTGCGCCCTCGATCTCGTAAATGGAGCGCGGCAGGTTCTCGTCCTCGATGAAGCACTCATACGCTGCGTCGTAGAGGATGACAGCGTTCTGTGCGTTCGCGTAATCCACCCATGCCTTGAGACCTGCGCGGTCGTAAGCGGCGCCGGTCGGGTTGTTCGGGGAGCAGATATAGATGATGTCGCACTTTACGGATGCGTCCGGCAGGGGCAGGAAGCCGTTTGCCTCGTTCGCGTCCGCGAAAACGATCTTGCGGCCTGCCATGACGTTGGTATCGACGTAGACCGGGTAGACCGGGTCCGGAACCAGGACAACATTGTCCTTGCCGAAGATGTCGAGGATGTTGCCGAGGTCGCTCTTCGCGCCGTCAGAGATGAAGATCTCATTGGTTGCAAGCTCTACGCCGTGGGTCTTGTAGTAGCCGACGAGCGCCTCGTGCAGGAAGTCATAGCCCTGCTCGTCGCCGTAGCCGTGGAAGGTCTCCTGCTTCGCCTGATCCTCAACCGCCGCGTGCAGCGCGTCGATGACAGCCGGAACGAGCGGACGGGTAACGTCGCCGATGCCGAGGCGGATGATGTCAGCCTCCGGGTGGGATGCGGAGTACTCGCGGACCTTGCGCGCGATGGTGGAGAACAGATAGCTCTGCTCGAGATTGTCATAATTGGTGTTGATCTGCATTATTTCTTGCTCCTTTTCAGAGATGCCGCGACGAATGCCTTGAACAGGGGATGTGCGCGGTTCGGACGGGATTTGAACTCAGGATGGAACTGAACGCCGATATAGAACGGATGCTCCGGAATCTCGACGGTCTCGACGAGCTCGCCGGTCGGGGAAGTGCCCGTGATGAGCATGCCCCTGCTCTCGATCTCCTCGCGGAAGGCGTTGTTGAACTCATAGCGGTGGCGGTGGCGTTCGGAGATAAGCTCCGCGCCGTAAGCGGACGCCATGATGCTGCCCGGACGGACCTTGCAGGGATAAGCGCCCAGACGCATGGTGCCGCCCTTCTTGGAGATGCCGTGCTGGCTCTCCATCAGGTCGATGACCGGATGCGAGGTGTTCGGGTCGAACTCGCCGGAGTTTGCGTCGGCGTAGCCGAGCACGTTGCGGGCGTAGCTCATGACCGCGATCTGCATGCCGAGGCAGATGCCGAAGTAGGGGATGCCGCGCACGCGCGCGAAGTTTGCCGCGCAGATCATGCCCTCAACGCCGCGCGAGCCGAAGCCGCCCGGCAGGATGATGCCGTCGACCTCGCCGAGCAGCTTGTCGGCGGTGGAGTCGTTGATCTCCTCGGAGTCCACCCAGTCGATGTCGACAAAGCAGCCGTTCTCGTAGCCGGCGTGCTGAAGCGCCTCGGCGACCGAGAGATAAGCGTCGTGCAGCTTGACGTACTTGCCGACGAGGGCGATCTTGACATGCTCCTTGCGCGATGCGATGCGCTCGAGCATTTCCTGCCACTCGCTCATGTCGCCCTTGCCTGCGCCGATGGACAGCTCGCGGCAGACGATGTCGGAGAAATGGCTGTCCTCGAGCATCATCGGCGCCTGATACAGCACGGGAAGCGTGCGGTTCTCGATAACGCAGTCGGGGGGAACCGTGCAGAACATCGAGATCTTGTGGCGGATGTCCTCGTCGAGCGGCTGATCGACGCGGGCTACGATGATGTCAGGGGAGATGCCCAGACCGCGCAGCTCCTTGACCGAGTGCTGGGTCGGCTTGGACTTCGGCTCGTTCGAGCCGGAGATGAACGGAACGAGCGTTACGTGGATGAACAGGCAGTTGCGGCGGCCGACTTCGGCCGCTACCTGACGGATAGCCTCGAGAAACGGCTGCGACTCGATGTCGCCGGTGGTGCCGCCGATCTCGGTGATGACGACGTCAGCCGAGGTCTTTTTGCCGACCGAGTAGATGAACGACTTGATCTCGTTGGTGATGTGGGGGATGACCTGAACGGTCTCGCCGAGGTATTCGCCGGCGAGACCGTTCAGGT
>ERZ773108.3547-NODE-3547-length-11835-cov-8.434635_pt1 | contig 11835 bp, 10 predicted proteins | sample MGYA00580570_ERZ773108 | MGnify/ENA primary metagenome ERZ773108 (study PRJEB29015, sample SAMEA2737840) | human gut metagenome | biome: human gut; feature: human-associated habitat; material: faeces | place: China | collected 2012 ...
CTAACTTTTCTCTAATGTCAGCAAAACCAACCTGAACTGCATCGTAACCGTCGTTTTCTACTGTCTTAACTTGTGTAACAACACAAGGACCAGCCTGAAGAACAGTTACAGGTGTTAAAACACCGTCTTCGTTGAAGATTTGAGTCATTCCGACTTTTGTAGCTAAAATTGCCTTCTTCATTGATTTTCCTCCTGTTTAATCTACAGCGGACAAGATGATGTGTGATACACAGCGCATCCTGTCATCCTAGAACAGCTAATATAAGTGGAACCCGCACCACTGCTTGTTACTTCTATATTAAACCCTTAGGATTATTGCTTTAATAATGAAAAATTCCAGATAATGATTAATTCATTACCTTAAGGTTGATGAATACACCAGCTGGCATCTCTAACTTAGATAATGCATCTACAGTCTTCTGAGATGGTGATAATACATCGATAAGTCTCTTATGAGTTCTCTGCTCGAACTGCTCTCTTGAATCCTTGTACTTGTGAACAGCTCTAAGAATAGTAACAACTTCCTTCTTTGTTGGAAGAGGTACCGGACCACTCACCTGTGCTCCTGTCTTCTTAGCAGTTTCGATGATTTTCTTAGCTGACTGATCAATCAACTGATGATCGTAAGCCTTCAGAGTAATTCTGATTACCTGATTTGCCATAAAAAAAGTCGCCTCCTTCGCACTTTATTGTTTAAGTACGACAAGCGGTGACTGTACACACTCCCACGCGTATCATATAGTCTCATTCATAATTCGACCCACGCGCGTCATTTCTGCGAATTGCAGATGATTTTGGTACAGTGACTTGTCGCCAGTTTCTTCGCCGGAGATTATCTCCAGCATTGACATTCGCTCCACGGAAAACCTGCTTTATTAAAGCAGCAACCTCACGCTTCACAGCTATCAATGTCACAGCAAGTATTAATATACACTACTCTCTATATAAAATCAACAGAAAAAATTGTATTTTTTTTAGTACAATATAGAACAAATTTGACCGGAACATAAGTCCCGGTCAAAACAGTATTTTAATAAAATCCAAATCCAAGATACATAGAATTAATCTTCCACTTACCATCTTCATATTTATAATATATGTAAGCTGAATTATTGTTATTATTCTTGTCGTTAGCTTTATCACTTCCTGAGTATTGTATCTTGTATGTATATCCTAGTTTAATTGAAACTTTAATCACCGGGCATCCATCATCTGAATCCACTCTGAAAGATGTATCCGCGATAGAAGCTGTGAATTTGGAAATCTTCAAATTGGATACAGTTTTGTATTTGTCATTGTAGCTGTCGTAAATATTCTTATAAGCTGACTCTATGTTCTTCTTTTCTTCTTTACACACCCTGTCGGCTATAGCTGAATAATCTTTCTTTGCCTGTACAGCATTAATTATTGCATCCACATCCGTTCTTGCCTGTGTCTTAAGTTCTTCAAGCTTCGAATTAACATATTTTGCATTGTATGTTCCAACAGTAAATGTATCTTCATCATGTGCTGCATAAAGCTGTGTTGTGTAGTCCTCTATAAATTCTCCAGTTACCTTAATATTATTCTTTCCATTGAACAGATATGGTATAACATATTCATCAGAAGAGCCGTTTCCATTCTTAGATGCATCCGACTTATATCCATCGCCAACAATAACATCATTAATATATAACGTAAGTCCCTTTGGAACCTTTATTGTAACATCCTTTACTACAAGATTCTCAGCGCTGACTTTATACTTCTTAAAGAAAAGCATATAGTGCTTATTGGCTACTGTTAGATACACATCATTATACTGCATTCCCGAATCTGTTATATATCCGACCTTAACAGCCTTGTTACCAGGCATCTTGCTATATGTTGAGACAATGTCATCTGCTGCCATCTTTTCAACTTTCTCACCAGTCGCATCTGCATGAACATTAATAAATGCTTCCTTAGTAAGGAACTCCCCATCTGGTAGATTAATAAGACTATACGCATCATTCCATTCGCACTCTGCAACCGCCTTAACATACTGCTTGGCAGTTTTCTTATAATCTGTCACATTGTTTCCCACACATACAAATATAATTATGGCAGCTATCACAGCAACTCCCGCAGCTACAATTGCAATTATACCCTTAGGGAATCTGGCAGGCTTATTATTGGCAGGCTGCTGACCGGAATTCTGACCTGTAAACTGTGTAGGCTGTACAGGCTGTTGACCAAAAGCCTGCTGTGGCTGAACTGGAACACTTTGCTGTACTGGTGTTACTTCCGGCTCTGCTGTCAAACTCTCCTGTACTGGTGTTTCCTCCGGCTCTGCTGGCACATTCTCCTGTACCGGTGTTACCTCTGGCTCTTCTTCCACACTTTCCTGCACCGGTGTCTCCTGAGGCACATCTATCACTAGACGTGTCCCACAGTTCCCACAGAATAGTGCCTCATCTTCATTCTTTGTTCCGCAATTTGGGCAAAACATAATTTCTCCTCCCTCATATGATTAATATAGTAAATCATATATCATCATACCATGAATATATGATTTACTCAACCAAATAATCTGTTCTGACTTCACTTGTTTTGTTAATATTTACTGCTGTTTCTGTTTCTCTATTTTTTCTGCAAGATCATTAAGATATTCCCATCGCTCCATCTTTTCTTCAAGCTGCCTCTCCACATCTTCCTTTTCCTTAGTAAGTTCTGCAAGCTTAGAATAAGAAGTTGCGTTCTTTGCAATCTCATCATCAAGTTCTGAAACTTTAGTTTCAAGCTTCTCTATATCATCATCTATAGTCTCATATTCCTTCTGTTCCATATATGTAAACTTAATCTTATCCTCATGGCTGTTATAAACTTTCTTCACCTGACCTGCTGCCTTTGATTTTGGCGCATCAGATGTTCCATTTGATTCCACATTATATATAGAAGAAACACATTTATCCCTGTAGTCCGTATAACCACCTTCATACTGTGTAAGGTGGCCTCCTGCTTCAAATGCAAATATCCTGTCAACAACTCTGTCAAGGAAATATCTGTCATGTGAAACTGTGATTACAATACCTGCAAATCCATCAAGATACTCCTCAAGAATCTCAAGAGTCTCAATATCAAGGTCGTTGGTAGGCTCATCGAGAATAAGTACATTTGGCGCACTCATAAGAACACTTAACAGATAAAGTCTTCTCTTCTCACCACCTGACAGCTTGCTTATAGGCGTCCACTGCTGCTTCGGTGTAAAAAGAAACTTCTCACACATCTGTGACGCTGTTGCCTTTCCATCTGCCGTCGTAACATATTCGCCTATGCTTCTTACGAACTCTAGCACAGTAAGGCTGTCGTCAAGTGGTTCGTTCTCCTGCATGAAATATCCAATTCTTACAGTCTCTCCAACCTCAACACTACCACTGTCCGGTTCAAGCTGGCCTGCTATAATCTTCATAAGCGTAGACTTGCCGCATCCGTTATCACCGACAATACCTATTCTGTCATCTCTTAGAAAAATGTAGGTAAAATCGTCAATTATTGTCCTCTCTCCAAAGCTTTTGCAAATGTTGTGGAGTTCAACAGTCTTTCTTCCAAGCCTGCTGCTGACTGAATTCATATCCATAAGCTGCTTGTCAAATCTTGCTCTCGCCTGCTTTGAAGCCTCCTTCATATCCTCGAATCTGTCAATTCGTGCCTGCTGCTTGGTAGAACGAGCCTGGCATCCTCTTCTTATCCACGCGAGTTCCTTCCTTAATATATTCTGTCTCTTGGCTTCAGTCGCCCTCTCCATCTCCTCACGCTGGGTCTTCAGCTCAAGAAAGCCTGAATAATTCGTATCGTAGCTGTACAGGGAAGCTTTATCAAGCTCAACAATCCTGTTAGTTACATTATCAAGGAAATACCTGTCATGAGTAACCATGATAAGTTCCCCCTTAAAACTCTTAATAAACTGCTCCAGCCAGAGCACCATGTCATTGTCAAGATGGTTCGTAGGTTCATCAAGAATAAGAAGCCTTGCCGGCTCAACTAAAGTTCTTGCAAGTGCTGCTCTCTTTTTCTGACCGCCTGATAAAATATTCATCATTGCAGCGTGATTTGTTATTCCAAGCTTGTTAAGAATCTCTTTTGCTTTCGGCTGGCTGTCTGCATGCTTTCCACGCATAACATATTCCAGTACATTTTCATTATCATAATACAGAGGAGTCTGTGCAAGATATGCCAGCTCAATCCCCTTACCCTTTACAACCTGTCCTTCATCCGGCTCTTCAATGCCCGCAATAATCTTTAAAAGTGTAGACTTTCCTGTTCCGTTCACACCTATAAGTCCAATCTTGTCTCCACTGTTAATTCCCAGACTTATATTATTAAAAAGTTCCTTTTCTCCATAGGTCTTGCTGACCTTTTCAACATTTAATATATTCACAATTATCTCCGTTATATAAATTATTTGTCGTCATCTGAAAGATTATAGAAATTCTTAAGCTTCTGTGCAAGCTCCGGGTCTTTCTTCTTCAGATGTTCATAATGCTTCTTCTTCTGCTCCATCATATGCTCATATGTATACGGATTGTGAAGCTTCATTCTGTCAAGTATCTGTTTTCTGTGTTCCTTAAGCATCTGTATTGCATCAGGATTAATCTGTGCCAGCTTCTTCTCAACAACAACGCGGCGCTCATCGATTCTTTTCTCAATATCATCAATATCAAGATTAGGATATTTCTTATCGTCAAACAAATGCATCTCAAGTCGCTCAAGCAGTTCATTCTCATCAAAGAGTCCTATTCTTCCCCATGCAGCATGCTTTTCAGCATCAACAATAACATTCTTCTCATCTTTCTTGACGCTGCCAATCTCATCAGCCATCTCTGCTGCCATCTTCTCAAGCCATTCATCTGCATCTTCGCCAAAAGCCCACTCAATCTCAGCAAGTCTTTCATTGTCCTCATGTACCTCGCCAGAAACAGCCTGCTCTTCTTCCTCCTCGACAGGATAAGGTCTGTCAAGACCTGCATCTCTTAGGGCAAGCGGAATAGTTCTTCTTACAACACCTTTTTTTACAAACTCTGCTGCACCAAGCTCTCTTAACTGGTCATTTAATGTGTGTTCATGCTCTGTAATATAGAATCTGATACCTTTCTTTTCAAGCACCTTATATAAAGCCATAAGCCTGTCAACTGCCGTCACATCAATAGATCCAACGCCTCCGGCGTCTACAATTACCCATTTAGTATTATCATCAAGATTCTTTTCTATATCATCAATAAATGTATTAATATTTGCAAAGAAAAGTGCTCCGTTAAATCTGTATATAACCACACCTTTTATCTTCTTTACATTGCTGTATCTGTTAAGACTATAGAATCCCTCCTGTCCCGGTATCACCCCGAGAAATGCTCTCGGCGGTTCAACAGCTTTTACAATAACTGCAATAAATGAAAGTATTACACCGATTACAACTCCGTATATCGTTCCAAATAACAGAACGCCTAAAAATGCTCCTACAAATATTGCAAACTCAGTATGGTCTGTTTTCCATAATTTAACTGCAAGCCCGAATTCAGTAATTCCAATCAGTGCCGCAACAACAATTCCTGTAAGTATTGGTACAGGAAGATACTCAAGCACCGGCGTACCAAAAAGCACTATAAGAAGCATTGTCAGAGAAGCTGTTATTGACATGAACTGTGATTTGCAGCCAAACTGGTCTGCAATTCCTGTTCTTGACACGCTTCCATTCAAAGGGCATCCGCCAATTACAGCAGAAGCCGCATTTGCAGCAGCATATGCCAGAATTTCTCTGTTGTTGCTTACCTTATAGCCATATTTGTTGGCATAATTATTAGTTGCCAGCAATGTCTGCGCCATGACAACACCTGCCACTGAAAGTCCAAGAAGTATTATATCTGACGGATTCTTAAGCATAACTGACATATCAGGAAGCGAGAATCCCGGCAGCCCCTTATCAACATGTGGAAGAAGCTTAACACCAAATCTGTCAATATGAAAAATTGCAGTTGCAAGTGCACCAAGCACCATAAGAAGTACTGACATTGGAAACTTTGGAATGAACTTCTTCGCAACTAGAATAATCACAACTGTTCCGACTCCAAGCACTGCCGAGAGCAGATTAAATGAACCAAACTCGCCAGCTATATGCATAACAAGCTGTATCGCTTCGCCAGTCCCAGCATTGCCACCAAAAAGCTTTGCTGCCTGCATAAGAATTATTGTCACGCCAATACCGCTTATAAATCCACCCATTACAGGTGTCGATATATAATTGACAATACGCCCTGCTTTGATAAAGAAGAAAAGCAACAGCCACAATGCTGCAACCAAAGTTATCGCCGGAACTACTGCCTTTGCCTCCTCAGATCCTGACACTATTCCAAGCGTTGCAAGTGTTCCACCAACAAGTGCCGCCGGAGTTGCGTCCACTCCGAACACAAACTGCGGCGAAGATGTAACAAATCCATATATAAGCACTGGCAGAATAGAGCAGTACAGACCATACACCGCTGGCAGTCCCGCAATCTGTGAATATCCCATTGATATAGGAATTGACACAAGAGCAACAATTATTCCTGATACAATATCCTTCTGTATATTCTTTAAACTAACATTTTTCAATATGCATCGCCCCTTAATTAGATTTCGATAGAAATATATTAACATAAAACAAGCCTGTTCAAAACATTTTTGCACGATTGCAGTTATTAATATTTTCGTATATAATTATTTAATAACAAATGCGGTACCAAACTGCAACACATTTTAATATAGAAAAGGATACTTAATTATGTTTATAGCTGACAACTGGAAAGATTATGAAGTAATAGATACCTCTAAAGGTGAAAAGCTTGAGCGCTGGGGCAAGTATATTCTTGTACGTCCGGACCCACAGGTAATATGGGATACCCCTAAGAAAGAGCGTGGCTGGAAGAATATGAACGGTCACTACCACAGAAGCTCTAAGGGTGGAGGGGAATGGGAGTTCTTCGACCTTCCACAGCAGTGGCAGATTCACTACAACAGTCCTTCATTTGAACAGGAACTGACATTCAACTTAAAGCCATTCAGCTTCAAGCACACAGGAATATTCCCTGAGCAGGCTGCTAACTGGGACTGGTTTGGAAAGATAATCTCTGATGCCAGGAAAAAGCGTGGCAGCGAACCTGTAAAGGTTCTTAACCTGTTTGCTTATACTGGTGGAGCAACACTTGCATGTGCAGCCGCAGGTGCTAATGTTACGCATGTAGATGCTTCTAAGGGTATAGTCGCATGGGCTAAAGAAAATGCACAGTCTTCAGGACTTATTGACAAGCCTATCCGCTGGATAGTTGATGACTGTGTAAAGTTTGTAGAAAGAGAGATAAGAAGAGGCAACCATTACGACGCAATCATCATGGATCCACCTTCATATGGACGTGGTCCTAAAGGAGAAATCTGGAAAATAGAAGAAGCCATACACCCGCTTGTTAAGCTTTGTGCACAGCTTCTTTCTGATGAACCATTATTTTTCCTTATTAATTCATACACTACAGGTCTTCAGCCAGCCGTTCTTACTTATATGTTAAGCACAGAACTTAAGAGCTTTGGCGGACACTGTGATTCACAGGAAGTAGGTCTTCCTGTTTCAAGTAACGGACTTGTACTTCCATGTGGTGCTTCTGGCCGCTGGATGAAATAATTAATACACAACTCCATCGAGTGACGGCGATTCTTCGCCGTCATTCACAATCCTGATAACAAGATGATTAGGCAGACATGTGATTGGCATTAAAGGCTCAGATATATAGCCCATGTTCACACACAGCTTATCTGGACAGCTTGCATCAGCAATCTTAATCTTTCCATTCTCGACAAGAATATCATTATACTCTCCATCCCCGTATTCAATCCTGAACGTGTACGGATTCTTAACATCATCTAACGAAACAGTTCTTAACAATTCATTATCTCTGTATATATAAGCGGTCTTACTACCGTCATTCTTTCCTGATTTCATATATATAATAGAAGCCACACTTGCCCCGACAAGCAGAACAATCACGGCCACCACTGTAATAACTCTTTTTTTCACAATCTCCTCCATCTGCTACATAGTATATTTTTTAGGAATATATTTGTCTGCAAAGAAGCACACAAGGCCCGTAAACAGACCTGTTATAACACCGCTTATCACAAGGAACGGCATGTACGCAAATATACCTGACAATCTGAGTATGAAAAATGCAGCAAGAATCTGACCTGCATTGTGCGACACCGCGCCAAGTATACCTGTAAGGAATATATACTGTCCCCTAAGCAATTTATTAACAGCTGCCATCACAATAAGACATAAAAATCCACCACTTACACTATATATAAATGATACTGCCTGCCCTGTAAATATTGTAGCTAATATAATTCTCATAGCTAACACAATCGCTGCATCACTGAATTTATACCTTTTCAACACAAAAAGTGTGACTATATTGGCAAGTCCTAACTTAACTCCCGGTATTGGAACAAGCGTAGGTATCGCTGATTCCACAACAAATATTGTCAGTGCAATTGTTGTAAGTAATGCCAGCGTTGTAAGTCTCTTAACATCAAAAGTTTTCTTCATATCTGCCTCCGCATATATATTACCTATGCATTTTAACAGACATTTCATATTAAGACAATAATTCGTTAAATTAATTCAAATTCGTGCAAAATCAGTTTGACAGTTTGTAAAAATATAGTATAATCATTTGGCTTTATAAATATACGAAAGTGAGGAAATCCTATGGTAAAAGACATGACAAATGGTTCACCTTCCAAGCATATTCTTGGATTCGCAGTTCCAATGCTGTTCGGAATGCTGTTTCAGCAGTTCTACAACCTTGTTGACACAATAATCGTTGGTAAAACTCTCGGTGTTGAAGCTCTTGCCGGAGTTGGAGCAACAGGTTCTATCAACTTCATGATAATCGGTTTCTGTATGGGAGTCTGTAACGGATTCGTGATTCCGGTTGCCCAATGCTTTGGTGCAAAGAAGCCTGCTGACCTTAGAAAATATGTATTTAACGGATATATCTGCAGTATTGTGTTTGCCATAGTGCTTACGCTTGCATCCGTAATATTCTGCCGCAGGATACTTATTATCATGAATACACCGGCAGATATTATTGACCATGCCTACAATTACATAGTAGTTATATTCATAGGAATCCCAACTGTATTCCTGTACAACATGGTGTCCGGTGTTATCCGTTCGCTTGGCGATAGTAAGACACCTGTAGTTTTCCTTGTGCTTTCTTCAATAATAAATGTAGTACTTGATTTCTTTCTTATTCTTGTATGTAAGATGGGTGTTGCCGGAGCTGGCTGGGCAACTGTAACATCACAGTTAATTTCGGGACTTACCTGCCTTATATATATGTATAAGAAATATGACATCTTAAAAGGTGACAAATCAGAAAGGGTACTTGATAGAAGATTCATCACCAACCTGTGTATGAACGGTGTTCCTATGGGACTCCAGTATTCAATAACAGCCATCGGAAGTACAATCCTTCAGGCTGCTGTCAATACACTTGGTTCAACATATGTAGCCGCAATGACTGCCGGTTCTAAGATGTTCAACTTTACCTGTTGTCCATTTGATGCACTCGGCTCAACCATGGCAACCTATGCCGGACAGAATGTTGGAGCTGCCAAGATTAAAAGACTTGGTCAGGGCGTACGCTCCGCTATGATAATCGGTTCAGTTTACAGTGTTCTTTCTCTTATTGCACTGTATTTCACTACAGATTATATTGCATTATTATTCGTTAATGCATCTGAGACAACAATTATTGCTCTTACAAGACAGTTCATCCTTGCATCTGCATGCTTCTACATTCCACTTACAGGTGTTAACGTGGTCCGCTTCTGCATACAGGGTATGGGTTTCTCAGTATTTGCAATATCAGCAGGTATCTTAGAGATGATTGGCCGTGCATTTGCAGCCATCATACTCATTCCAAGTATTGGATTCATGGGTGCATGCCTCGCCTCACCAATCGCATGGATTGCTGCTGACGCATTTTTGTTCCCTGCATTCATACATTGTGCCAAAAAGCTTAATGCAAGGCACAATATTAAATCAAACTAATAACATGACTAAAGGGAGGACAATATTGCCCTCCCTTAATTATTCTATAATATAGACAGCCTGGCTGTGCATCGCTTCATATCTTGATTGAAATGTCTCAAGATTCCTTGTTACATTACCTTCCATAGGATCCATTATATAAACAATATTCTTATTAAGATCATATCCTGTAATTACAACACAATGTTCTGGAGACATCCATGTGTATTCTTTCCCATTAAATACAAATGTCTTAGATTCATATGGCTGTCTCATATCTATTGTATTCCATATTACTATCGGGTCACCCTGAGCAACCATACCAAGAATCTCTTTAAAATCTGTTCCGCTTATATTCTTTGCAACTGCTGACATATTATTAACCTTGAAATATTTATTAGCTGCATTAACAATTGGCTGTGACATGCATCCATAACTTGTGTTATCCCTTGGATTACCAAGAAACATTTCGTAGAAGCTGCCATTGCCTTTCTTAAGATATTCATCTGCCATAGTTGTTTTATCAACATTACATCCATAATAATTCAGTACAGAGGTTAACGATGTAATCTCGCATCCTGTTGGCAGCTCTGGATTCTGGTTAAGCGATTCATAGCATTCTATTCTGTATACATCTGGTAAATCATTTACAGTCTCTTCACTTACAGAAAGCTGTTCCTCCGTCACATTACCATCGCTCTTAATCGCTGTATATTCTGCACCAACTGCTACACCTTTGCTGACATTCTGATTATTCATCTTGACTGTTAATACAATTGTAACCGTACATGCCAGTATAGTCATCATTACAAGGAATATTTGATTCTTCCTTTTTCCTATTCTTTTGTTTTTTCTCCTGCCATCTCTCCTACTCATCCCAATCACCATCCTAACCTTCCGTTGTAAGTCAAAGTCTCATTTATTAACTTCTATACTTATATACGAAACCTAGCATGATTTGGTCTGAATAAATCGTAAAAATTGTGCTTTATAATATTATATAAGCTTTACCACCTGACAATTATCAGTCATTCCATCCCAGAATTTATCCAGTGGTGTTCCTCTGAATTTTGCTATAATACTGCAGTTCATGGCACCATGACCAACAATCAGTATATCTTTGCCACTATTTACCTGCGGCATAACTACATTGTCTATAAACTCCCCTGTTCTTGCAAAAAGCTGTTCAAAACTTTCCCCGCCTTCAACCGTCACATAATCCTCTGGATTTTTAAAAAGAGAATTAATTGGGCAATCCTTTATTGCAAATGAATTCTCTATTCCCTCATATATTCCAAATCCCATCTCAACAAGTCTGTCATCTGTATATACAGGTACTCCTCTTCCTTTGAGAAAAATCTCGGCTGTCTCTTTTGCTCTTGCCAAAGGTGATGAATAACACTCATCAAAATGTATATCTGCATACTTTTCCCCAGCCTCTGCCGCCATCATTCTTCCCTCATCATTAAGAGGTATATCAGTTCTGCCCTGCAATTTATGACGTACATTCCAGTCCGTCCTGCCATGACGCATTATGTATAGCATGTTGTACTCCTCTTTTTATCATATTCTAGCTCATTACTTCGCGAGCACGACTGCGAACTGCCCATGACTTCTCAAGGAGCTGCTCGCGCAAAAAAGGGTTTCCGATAACCTCGGAAACCCTTGAAAGAACTGTATTAATAACAATTACTCAATGATTGTAGCAACAGCACCAGAACCAACTGTTCTACCACCCTCACGGATAGCGAAACGAAGAC
>ERZ773108.3550-NODE-3550-length-11828-cov-5.730485_pt1 | contig 11828 bp, 18 predicted proteins | sample MGYA00580570_ERZ773108 | MGnify/ENA primary metagenome ERZ773108 (study PRJEB29015, sample SAMEA2737840) | human gut metagenome | biome: human gut; feature: human-associated habitat; material: faeces | place: China | collected 2012 ...
AAAATTTTCAAAGTTCTTTCATTTTAGCCTTGACTTTTTATTTGCAGGCTGTGTTGAATGATATTCAGGCAGAAAACGGCGATTATTACCAGAACCGCCGCAATATTGATCGTGATATCAGAAATAAGAAAGCATTTGTTGAGGAGATCGCTGCCAGCATTCCAGTCGGATATGATGTTACGAAATGGGAGAGCATGAGTGCCGGAGATATTTACAGACAGATTGAGCGGTTGCAGAGAGAAAACCAGACAATTGAAAAAGCAAAAATGTTAATGGAAAGCAGAGAGAATAAAATCAGAAAATTCGATGCTGACAGAGAGATTGAGATTGCGGCACTCGACAGGGAAATCAGCAACCGTGCAAACCAGATTGATAAATCAGTTGCATCCCTAAATGAGCAGATCAGGGAATACGAAAAAGAGAAAGAACAGCTTGCATCCAAGAAGCAGGACAAGCTTGAAGTGATTGAGCAGACCTATAAGGCGAACGTAGCACATTTTGATGCAGAGGTTGCTGAGTATGCAGAATATGCGGATAAGCAGCCAAATGATGTAACGGATTTACAGAATAAGGCAAAGACGATCGAGGAGATGCAGAGCCACATTAATGAATATAAACGTATGATTGGCTTGCAGGAAGAGATCGCAGAAATGAAAGAACAGTCGCAGAGCCTCACAGATAAGATTGAGAAAGCAAGAACATTGCCGGGAGAAATCCTTGCCGACTGCACGATCCCGATTGATGGTCTTACCGTTGAAAATGGAATCCCTCTTATTAACGGACTTCCGGTATCGAATCTGTCAGAGGGAGAAAAGCTTGATTTATGCATTGATGTTGCTTTGCAGAATCCGAATGGCCTTAATATCATCCTTATTGATGGAGTGGAGAAATTGGCGACAGACCTTAGAGAAAAACTTTATGCGAAATGCAAAGAAAAAGGTTTACAGTTCATTGCTACCAGAACGACTGATGATGATGCAATGACAGTAGTTGAGTTATAGGAGGACATATCATGGAAAACACAGAGATCATGACGGTAGAACCGAATACACAGCTTTCATCAAATGTTTTTTCTGATCCGGAAGCTTTTCAGAATTTATTTAATATCGGGAAGATGTTTGCATCATCTTCTCTGGTCCCACAGGCATATCAAAATAAGCCAATGGACTGCACGATTGCGGTTGATATGGCAAACCGTATGGGAGTTAGCCCGATGATGGTTATGCAGAATCTTTATGTTGTGCAGGGAAAGCCGCAGTGGAGTGGACAGGCTTGCACATCAATGATTATGGCAAGTGGAAAATTTAAAAATGTTCATCATGTATACACCGGCGAACGCAACACGGATTCTTGGGGATGCTTTTTAACCGCTGAAAAGGTAGATACTGGGGAAACTGTAAATGGTGCCGAGGTAACCATTCAGATGGCAAAAGATGAGGGATGGTACGGAAAGAACGGAAGTAAATGGAAAACCATGCCGGAACTTATGCTTGCGTACCGTGCATCTGCATTTTTTGCAAGAGTACATATTCCAAATTCACTTATGGGATGTTCTGTTGAAGGAGAAGCAGAGGATATTGTAAAAGCTGCAGCACCTGCAGTACCAGATATTTTTTCTGGTCCACAGAATGAGAAACTTATGAAAGAAGCATCGGAGGTATTTGATAATGTTACTGAATAATGAAAATTACTATTCAAATGAAGCTGATCGGGAGTATCTCTCGGTCAGCCAGTATAAAAACTTTATGGGAACTATCGGAAAGCCAGCGTGTGAATCACAGGCCATGGCAATACTTAACGGAGAGTGGGAGCTTGAAAAGACAACAGCTCTTTTGGTTGGCTCTTATGTGGATTCACATTTTGAGGGAAGCCTTGACTTGTTCCGTGCACAGAATCCTGCCATTTTTACAAAGTCCGGGGATTTAAAGGCAGACTACAAAAAAGCGGAGGAAATCATCAATCGTATTGAAAGAGATGAAACCTTTATGCAGTTCATGTCCGGAGAAAAGCAGGTCATTATGACCGCTGATATGTTCGGCGCAAAGTGGAAAATCAAGATGGACAGCTACATTGCAGATAAAGCGATTGTGGATCTGAAAGTTATGATAGAACTGCATAAGGCTGAATATACAAAGGATTTCGGCTATATGGATTTCATTCAGTATTGGGGATATGACATTCAGGGTGCAGTGTACCAGGAAGTTGTTTATAGAAATACCGGAAAGCGGTTACCATTCTTTATCGCAGCAGCGTCTAAGGAAAAAGAAACAGATATCGAACTGATATGGATCGATGATGAACATCTTCATGAGAAGCTTATAGAGGTGGAGCAGAACACGCCTAAGATTCTTGCATTGAAATCCGGTGCGGTAGAACCTATCCGGTGTGAATTGTGTGATTACTGTAAGCATACAAAGGTATTAAAGAAACCTATTCATTATTCAGAACTGCTGGGAGAGGTATAAATGAAAACAGTCGGAATTGTTACAAAATACAATGATAACTGCATTTTCTGTGGCAGACCTACCACCGAGGAACATCATCTTTTATTTGGCAATGGATTAAGAAAGCTTGCAGAGGAAGATGGAATAAAAGTTCCGGTTTGTGAGTACTGTCACACGAAAAGCCCTGTTGCACAGCGTGTCCATGATAATACGACAGCAGAAAAGTTGAGCAAAATTGCAGGACAGCTTGCATGGGAAAAGCATTGTGTGGCATCCGGTCACACAGAAGATGAAGCCAGAGAGCTTTTCCGCAATAGGTACGGACGCAGTTATTTATAGGTTGAAACACCTGACTGTCGAGAACTGTTCGGCGGTTAAAAGAAAACATCATGAGGATTTCATAATATATCACGAATTTTGAAAGCCATGGTTTCCCGGTGCTTTCCATGGTGCCGGGAGAAAGGAGAAGTTTTGAATTTAGAACAGAAAACAATTACATCAGTAGAAGTTGCTGATATGGTCGGAAAAGAACATAAAGAATTATTAAGAGATATCAGAAGATATGCAAAGCAATTTGCCGAGAGCAAGATTGCGCTGGGCGATTTTTTTGAGGAAAGTACATATAAAGATAATAACAATCAGAGCAGACCTTGCTATCTGGTTACAAAGAAAGGCTGTGAATTTATTGCTCACAAGCTCACTGGTGTGAAAGGTACAGAGTTCACTGCAAAATATATCAATCGTTTTCATGAGCTGGAAGATGCAATTAAGAAACCTCTCACAGCCTTGGAACAGATTGCATTGCTGGCACAGGGAACTGTGGAGTTGGAACAGAAAGTTGAAACCGTAGAGCAAAAAGTATATTCCATTGAAAATGATATGCCGCTGTTCGGAGCAGAATCAGACGAACTTTCTGCGCATGTCAGACGCAAGGCGGTGGAAATGCTCGGTGGTAAGAAATCAGAAGCTTACAGGGATAGCAAAGTACACAAAAAAGTGTTCAGCGACATCTACAATCAGTTAAAACGTGAGTTTGGTATCTACGATGATGAAGGAAAAATGAAAAGCTACAAGGCACTGAAACGCAAGGATCTTGCCGATGCACACGAATTTGTTGATTGCTACACTCTTCCGGCATATTTAGCAGAGCAGATTAATGATTGCAATGCGCAGATCAGAATGGAGGACGGTGCCGATGGAGTATAAATTTACAGTTCCGGGGCGTTTAGAAGGCTTGAACAATTACACCGCAGCCAATCGCACCAACCCATATAAGGGCGGAAAGGTAAAAAATGATAATGAGAATCACATCATGTGGTGTATCAGACAGCAGCTCCATGGTGTACATATCGAAAAGCCGGTACTGATCTATTACCACTGTTTTGAAAAAGACAACAGGAGAGATGGGGACAACATTCTCTCCTGCGCAACAAAGTTCATTCAGGACAGTCTCACAAAAACAAAGGTGCTGCAAGAAGATAACCGCAGATGCATCCCTCATTTTTATCATGATGTTTCTGTAGATAAGGATAATCCGAGAATTGAGGTCACAATCACAGAACTTACGCCGGAACAGGCGAAAATGAAATTAAGAGACTTACTTAAGGACTTGGAAACGGGGTGATTGCTTGGCAGAAAAAAACAGTTTTGTCATGTATACAGATTATCTGAAGCATGTACAGAAACTTAACATGGAGCAGAGAGGGGAGCTTTTTACAGCAATCCTCTGTTATGCTTCCGATGAAAATCTACCAGAACTTGATCCAGCGACAGATATGATTTTCGGAGTGATACAGGAACGGATAGACAGAGACACTGCTATTTATCTGGAAAAGGTAAAAAAGCGTATTGAAGCAGGAAAGCTTGGCGGCAGACCAAAAACAAATGCTTTAAATGAAAAGCAAGAGAAAGCAAAAAAAGCAAATGGTTTTTCGGAAAAGCAAAATAACCCTGATAATGAATATGTAAATGATAATGATAATGTAAATGAAAATAATATAAACACTTTGGCTGATGCCAAAGCATTATTTGAACGTTTGTGGAAACTGTATCCGAATAAAAAAGGCAAAGGTCAGGTATCGGATACCCAAAAGAAGCGGCTACTCGCAATCGGGGAAGATAAGCTTGTTAAAGCGATTGAACGCTACAGCTTGGAATTGCAGAAGGACGCCGACTGGAGGAAAGCACAGTACGGCAGCACATTTTTTAACAGTGGTTATGTTGATTACCTTGAAGAAAACTATGTGCCTGGTAAAGAGGTAAAAGCAAAGAAGAATGCTTTTAACAATTTTGATCAACGCCAGCATGATTATGATGCATTAGAAAAAATGCTTTTAAATACGGAACCGGGAGGAAATTAGAATATGGCGAAAGCAACAAGAGAATTTGAACTGCGTATGCAGGGGATGATAGCAGCACAGAGGATTGTTTCAGATGGTGGTCTGGAAGCACTTACGAAAGACATTAAATATCGTGGACTGACAAAAGCACCGATCACAGTATCACAAGCAGATATCGACAGCTTTGTCCATGAAGTCAGTGAAAATCTCCACATGACAGTTATGATCGTAGCAATGACAGCACTACATGAAGAATTCGGATTCGGAGAAAAACGCCTGAAACAGTTTAAAACAAGATTTGATCGGGAGACGCAAGCCGCTTGCGATATGAACTGGGTAGGAAATCATTATGTGACGCTGACAGATTATGCAGACAGCTTGATCGAGAACTTTCACATAGACGGATTGGACAAGTCGATTCTTGCAACCTGTGAGCAGTCGTTTGATAGTACGGACCAGAATTATAAAAAAGTGAAACTTGACCGGCTTGTTGAAGAGTTGACAAAGCACGGATTTGGAGATGCTGCAACGTGGTTGTTGGAATACTGGAAGGATTATTGATATGGGAGAGATGACCAAGACAAGCACAAAATACTGCCGTAAATGTATTTACTCATACAAGCACAGTCAAACAGAGGTTATGTGTGGATATTATTCACAGACAGGATTAAGACGTGGATGCCCGGTAGGGATGTGCGATAAATTCGAAAAGAGAGGTAGAAAAAAGAGGAGGGTACAGTTGAAATGACAGATGAAACCAAGCAGGAGATAAAAGCGGTACTGACGCTGTTAAAAAATACACTGGTAAGCAATGGTGTAAGCATAGCACTTGAAAAAAAAGATGATGGATGCATTTGTTTTTTTGATACCGCAGAGTATTGTCGCACCGGTAAATATAAAGGGGTATCTGTTAAAATAACGGATTTAGTGAGGTAGAAATATGACAGAGTGTATGAAAAGCATGGCTAAGAAACCAAAGGGCGAACGTATTAAGGTTTCAGACTTAGAAATTATCGTAACAATGATAGATAAAGATCCGTATTATGAAATCAAGTACAAGAAAATTGGAGAGAATCATTATAATGTCGGCTACAGCTCATACAAGCTTGAAAATGTTTTAGCTTGGAGAGATGAATGCTTTGAAATTATGACATCACCACAGACCAACGCAGACCGGATCAGAAGCATGACGGATGAGGAGCTGGCAGTCAATATGATGTGTCCGAATGAAAATGGGTTAGCAGAAATTGATTGCGACAAAAATGATAATTGTAATTGTTATGAGTGCTTATTAAAGTGGCTTAAGGCAGAAAGTGAGGAATAGCATGAGACTTGGAGAAGAATGTCCATACATAACACCATGCGGTTGGTGTAGTAGGCTTTGTAAGCCATGTGAGGAAAAGGAAAAGCAGAAAGTGAGGAAGCAACATGGAGAGATTAACGACAAATAAAAGCGTGGCTGACATGTCGATGATCGAGCTGGCACATAATAGCTGCTATGTAGATGATGAAGGTAATGCCAGATACAGAGATTACGAGATGGAAATGGATGCACGAGATTTTGCAAGAAATCTTATGGTCACATTGGCAAAAGATGAATTGCCAGTAGATGACGCAGAGTTTGACGAGGAAATATTGGACAATTTAACGATAGATCCGTTTTCAGATGTCCGTGGTCTGATTGCGTTGTTCTACCGCAATATGTGGGCAATGGCAGATTTGAGGGAAAAGTTGAAAGACTATGAGGATGCCGAGGAGCAGGGATTACTTCTGCGGTTGCCAATCAGTGAAGATGCACCAGTGTATTCCATCGAGTATTGTTGCGGAAAAAACAAAAGTAATCGGTCTGGAATGTGTTTTAGAGGATTTTGCGAGAATTGTAGTGATAAGGCGTACTACATACGTGAAAGCGTAGCTAAACACTGCAGCATTTGCGAAATTAATAAATCGGTATTCTTTACCCGTGAGGAAGCCGAAGCCAAGTTGAAAGAAATGGAGAAGGGAAATGGCGCACATAACAAATAAGGAACTGACTATACGGCAGATTGGAGAGTTCTGTACAAACACTCTCTGTAAGAAATGTCCGGTGGCAAAGTGGAATGAGGAAAGCGGTTTGCACAATGGATGTATGGAGAGTTTAAGACTTCCAGAGGTATCAAAGATCATGTTAGAGCAGATCAAAGGAAGAAAGGCGGGACGTTATGGAAGATAGATATTTATTCCGCGGAAAGTGCATTGATGACGGAGAATGGATGTCTGGTAGTTATTATGAACTTGCAGGAAGACCGCTTATTTTTAAACCGGTTTTCGCAAGTAAAAAAGCTGTTTACGAGATAGACCCATCAACTATTTGCCAGTGCACAGGACTTAATGATAAAAGCGGCAGACGGATTTTTGAGAATGACATTCTTTCAGGGCATATCGATGATGAGTTTCCAGAAGATGAGACGAGAAAGCGTGTCGTGTGGCACGAAAACGGATGGTGTACGAATGAGCTGGGCTGTGATGATTATGAGGAATTGGATGATTTTGATTCAGAGAATTTTGAAGTGATCGGCAACATGATTGATAACCCGGAACTGTTGGAGGTGCGGCTATGACAATTGATGAAGCTATATCACACGCAAGAGAAGTGGCTGAATGCCAAAAGATGTCAGCAAGACTAATCGAAGATAATGCGTATATTCCAGAATCGGTTGATAAAGAAGCCATTACATATGGCAATACTATATGTGCAAACGAACATGAGCAACTTGCTGAATGGTTGGAAGAGCTGAAGCAGTACCGCACAATCGGCACGCCGGAAGAATGCCGGGCGGCGATGGAGAAGCAGAAAGAGAAGAATCCCATCCGGCTAGATAAATGCACCTGTCCATCTTGTGGTACATACAATGAAGTCTGGAAAAAACGAAGAAATACTTTGCCGAGCGATGTTGTGTATTGCTGGCATTGTGGACAGGCAGTAGAGATTTTTAGGGAGGGCGAACGATGGGAAGATTAATTGATGCGGATGAACTAAAGAAATATCTGAAAAAATATTTGCATTATGGACATGCAATTCCTTGGGTTGATGCACAGCCGACCGCCTATGATCCAGACAAAGTTGTAGAACAGTTGGAAAATGAGCGAAAGTTTTGGGAGAATGCATACGACAGTAATTTAGGAAAAGAGAAAGCGAGAAGTTATGAGCATGCAATCGAGATCATGAAAGGCGGTGGAATAGATGGATAAAGCAATTTTAGTTATGGATATGCCGGAATCGTGCAGCAAATGTAAATTTTTATATGAGTTTCAAGGCACTAAGAAGTGTCAGCTTATGAATGTGCTGAATGGTGGAGCTTCGAGATTGTCTCAAAACAGATTTACGGAGACGCGGCATGAGAAATGTCCGCTTCAGGAACTGCCAGAGAAAATGAAAGTGTGCGGAAAATATCCACAGCCGGACAGGATTGAACTATCATACAAAGCAGGATGGAATGCTTGTTTAGATGAAATTTTAAACTAAATCGAAAGGAGTAAGAGGTTTGCTGGCCAGCGTGAAAGAGCTCTTTACTCCGAGAAAAAATGGAATCAGTAAAAGAAAGAATGGAGCGGATCGGAGCATATGAGAAGATAGCATCATTTATGCAGAAAGAAAAGCAGCCATATGAATATAAAAGAAAATATGCACAGATCAGAGCAGAAGAGTTCGCAAGTGAATGTGATGGAAGGTTGCTCAACTACCATGTTTCGGTCGGTGGACTTGACAGTATAATCTTATACCTGTTTTTACATGATGTATGCGGAATTGATGCACCCGGAGTCAGTGCATCTACACTGGAAGACAAGAGTATACAGAGAGTACATAAAGCTCTTGGAATTATCAATGTGCCACCGCTGAAAAGGGATGATGGTACTTATTGGACGAAACCAAAGGTCATACAGGAATTTGGATTTCCGGTCATTTCAAAGGAAGTGGCTGCCAAGATAGAATTGTTACAAAATCCGTCAGAGAAAAATAAAACTGTCCGCCATGCGATTATTACTGGGGAGACTGGAGAATATGGCGGATGGCAGAAAAACTCTAAAATGCAGCTAAAACAGAGATGGTTAAAGCTGTTCGGTGGATATGAAAACGAAAATGAAGGGTGTGATTATCAGAAGCCGGATTTTCTCGTATCGTCCAAGTGTTGTTATTACCTTAAAGAGAAAAACTGTGATGACTGGGGAAAAGAGCATAACAGTGTGCCGTATCTGGGACTGATGGCATCCGAAGGTGGCAGACGTGCCAAGAGCCTGCGGATGAATGGTTGCAATTATTTTGGAGCATCCACGATCAGATCGGCACCATTTGCAATCTTCCATCGACAGGACATTTTAAAACTCGCACTGGAAATGGACGAACTGTGGAAAGCCGGACTGAAAGAAAAATATCATGAGAAACTTTTGAAAGAAGGAAGATTATCTGAAAGTTTTGAAATGCCAGACAGCATTATACCGGAGATCTACGGAGCGATTGAAAAAAAGCCAGATGGGACGCTCTACACAACCAAGGCACAACGTACCGGATGCAGTATGTGCGGTTTTGGAATCCACATGGAGAAACGACCGCATCGATTTGATTTGCTCTATGAGAGCAATCCGAAAGAGTGGGATTATCTGATGTTCCATATGTGCAAGGACAGAGATGGGAATGACTACGGATGGGCGAAAGTGCTTGATTACATTGGAGTTGGTTGGGATCCGTCCACGGTCGGCGGAAATTGCAAAGGGCAGATTTCGCTTCCATTAGATCGGATGGTGTAAATATATAAAAAGCACCTAATTGCTTAGGTGCGTTATGTTCAATAGTGGGATTCGAACCCACGACCATGCCTTTATAGGAGGCACGCTCTATCCACTGAGCTATATTGCTAAATAATTTAGAAATTCATGATAACATATTATTTTTGAAATTACAAGACATATTGGAAAGGAGCCGAACCTCCGGCCGGGGTAACGATATATCGGGTTCCTTTTGAAAGATGACATATAAAGATTTTTTAGAAACAAAAATTGAACTGGCAACAGAAAGCGGATTTGTTGTAGATCCGGGAAAAGTATAGACTCCCCACTTACATGACGTAGGCGGGGATTTTAAGAAATATTATTCGGTTTGTGGAGATTTACTTTTGACAAGATTAATATAATTTGGAATATTACTGCATATGAAATCAAACAATAAGTTGTATTCCAGTTCAGTTAGAGTGACCTCGGTAGAATCTTTTTTTAGTACAACATCGAAAGTATCACAAAGAGGATATTCATGAAAATCTACATCGTCATACAGATATTGTAGAAGGGAAGTCATTGCGTTTATTCCATATAATACTTCATCAGAGTAAAAATTTGTTTCATCATCATCCCAACCTAACAAAAAATCAGGAGTGGTTTCGAGAGCTTTTGCTATTAATAATATTTTTGATTGAGGAAGCCCACGTCCATCATTTTCTATTTTATTAATAGACGATCTTGATCTATATCCTATTTTTTTTGCAAGTTCTTCTTGGGACATGCCGAGTTCTTCACGTTTTTTTCGAATTCTATCACCAATTTCCATTATAATCACCTCGTAATTATATATTAGCATTGTGTAGAAAAAAATTCAACTTATATTGAAATAAATGTTGACAATTATTAAACAAAAGAGTAATATAACAAATGTGGACAAAATGCCAACAACAAGAAAGGAGGGATGAAAAATGGTAGATACACAAAAATTATGTAAGAGAATAGATGAGTCTGGATTAAAAAAGTATTACATAGCTTCGAAGGTCGGCTTGACTACTTATGGGTTACAAAAGAAAATTAATAACCAAACACAGTTTAAAGCCAATGAAATCGAAGAATTATGCATTATATTGAAAATTAAGACATTAGAAGAAAAAGAAAAAATAATAGAAGCTTGTCAAGAAAAGATCAATTTGCTCAAAATTTATAACAAAGATTATTTAAAGTATAAAAATCTAAAAATAGTTAATAGTCATGGCGACTATAGCAGATTACAGATCCTGTGCGATATCGCAAAAAATAAAATCAATGCAGTCATCGATTTCTCCGGTGCAGCGTCTGTACCGGCTGTTTGGGAAATTATCAGGTCTTATTCATATGGCGCAAAAGAATGTATCAACGGATCGAATATCGACCTGATAAAATTCAAAAAGTATATTGAGAAGTATTTAAAATACGGCAAATTGGATTTGTTTGATATTTCTAATATGGCGGGGTTTTATTATTACAATCTTTTGAGAAGTACCTATGGGCTGAATTCAGAGAATCGTAATTTAAATGATTTCGCAATTTGGCGAACCGGCTTGTGTAAGTATTTAAGTGAATCATATAATGATATTGACTTGTATTTGTTTAATGAGTTTAGAGGAAGTGTTGGTTAATATTGAGGTGTCTGTATGACTTTTATAAGTATCGGCAGTGAAAATTCAGGTTCCAAAGCTAAATAAAACTTCTTTACCAGGCAGTGAGATCACAGCGTGTGCTGCCGAGGAAAGATCAGCGAACGGCATATGAAAAAAGGTATCGCAAAAATGCGATACCTTTTTATGTGCCCTGTCGGAAAAATCAATAACCGAAGTGCTTCTCGGTCTCCGCGATAGCTTCTTCGATGATGTCGAGCCCCTTGTTTGCTGCATCGTCGTCGAGAATCATCGGAGGCGACAGACGGAGAATGTGACCCGACGGAACCCATGCAAGACCCTTCGAGAACGCCTTCTGATAGATCATCTTTCCTGCATCCGGGAAAGGCTCCTTGGTCTCTCTGTCCTTGACGATCTCAAGAGCGAGGAGACAGCCCTTTCCGCGCGCATCGCCGATGATCGGGTGACGCTCCTTCATCTCGTTCATTCTGCGGAGGAACAGCTCACCGAGAGCTATCTCGCGGATTTGCAGGAAAAACTGCAGTTTGAGCGGGTGGTCGTAGAATACAACGGCATGTGGCTGGTGCAGGAGCTGTACGATGCCCTGCCGGATAACTGGCTGACTTACCAGTGCCTGGCCACCGCAGACGGCACTA
>ERZ773108.3551-NODE-3551-length-11826-cov-4.473961_pt1 | contig 11826 bp, 22 predicted proteins | sample MGYA00580570_ERZ773108 | MGnify/ENA primary metagenome ERZ773108 (study PRJEB29015, sample SAMEA2737840) | human gut metagenome | biome: human gut; feature: human-associated habitat; material: faeces | place: China | collected 2012 ...
GGGGTGATCCCGCCGCCGTTTATCTTTTATAGGCGCATAAAATGCGTATTTTTTCTCAAAACCTATTGACATATACGCATTGAGGGCGTATAATAGTAAATGTAAGGAGGACAGCAGATGAAAACAAAAGACCTTATCGAGCTTTTAGAACGAAACGGCTGGAAGTTCAAGCGGCACGGCGCGAACCACGACATATACGTGAAGGACGGTCAAAGGGAAAGCGTCGTAAGGCACAGAGAAACCGACGAAGAGTTAGCAAAAGCAATCATCAAGCGGCGCGGGCTGAAATAAGCCCGCCGCCACTTGACAACAATATAGGAGGTACGGACAATGAAATTCAAAAAGCAAGCGAATGTCGCGTTCTTTTCAAAGTATGTCCGCGAAGATGGAAAGTTCACGATTACAAGTGTTGATCGCCGCGTCAACGGGACTTTGAAAAACGTGTTCGAGGTAACAGACGAAGCCGGAAGCGTGATCGACACATTGCCGCGCCTTAAAGACGCAAAAGCAAAATACGCGGAGATTTGAAGGAGGTATTCAGAATGAAAAACGCATATCCTATCGTTATGACGCAAGGAAAAGAGTTCATCGTGGTATTTGTCCCCGATTTCAATATCAATACGCAGGGCAAGGACGTTCCGGAAGCGATCGAGATGGCGCGGGACGCAATCGGGCTTATGGGAATTGATATGCAGGACGACGGCGAAGCATTGCCGGAAGCGTCGAGCATTGCAAGCGCACAAGCCGAAGCGCCGTCCGGCGCGATCGTTTCGCTGGTTGACGTTGATTTCGCGGAGTACCGCAGAAAGAACGATATGCGCGTCGTGAAGAAGAATTGCACCATTCCTTCGTGGCTTAACTTTGAAGCGGAGCGGGCTGGCGTGAATTTTTCCGCCGTCCTGCAAGCGGCGCTTAAAAGCGAATTGCATATCACAAGCAGATAATCAGAGAGGGCGAAGGGCGGCAGAAATGCCGCCCTTTTGTCATATTCGGAAGCTGGAGGAAGGAAGAATGCACAAACACTTAACATGGACAGACCGCCTAAAAATCGAAAAAGGCTTGAAAGAGGGCTTGAAGCCTTGCGCGATTGCTGACCGTCTGCACGTCCACAATACAACGATATACAGGGAGTTGAAGCGCGGACGCTATACGCATTTGAATTCCGACTTGACGACCGAAGAACGCTATTCACCGGAGATCGCGCAACAGCGCTATGAAGAGAACCTAAAAGCCAAAGGCGGCGAATTGAAGATCGGCAACGATTACGAATTATCCGCCTTCATCGAAAAGAAGATCGGCGAAGAAGGCTATTCCCCCGCCGCCGTCGTCGGAGAAATCAAGCGGCTGGGGCTGACCTTCAAAACGGAGATCAGCGAAAAGACGATCTATAATTACATCGACAAAGGCATATTCTACGGGATCAGCCGCGAGAACTTGCCGGAACACGGGGAGCGGAAGCGGAAGTATGACAAGGTAGAGCGGAAGAAAGCCGCCCGCGCGCCGCAGGGCGAAAGCATAGAGGAACGCCCGCAGGAAATCAACGATCGGCAGACCTTCGGACATTGGGAAGGCGATTGCGTATGCGGGAAGAAGCGGACGAAGGAAACCTTGTTCGTTCTTTCGGAGCGCTTGACGCGGAACGAAATTATTATCAAAATGCCGGATCAGACCGCCGCCAGCGTCGTGGCGGCGCTGAACAAGTTAGAACGACGCTTCGGGAAGAAGTTTTCACAGATATTCAAAAGCATTACGTTTGACAACGGATCGGAATTCATGGATTGCGCCGGAATTGAAAAATCCGTCTACGGCAAAGACCGGAAGCGCACGAAGGTTTACTATTGCCACCCGTACAGCGCATACGAACGCGGCACGAATGAGAACATAAACAAAATGATACGGCGGTTCTTGCCGAAAGGAACGGACTTCCGGAAAGTAACCGCCGCATATATTCAGCGTGTCGAAACGTGGATCAACAATTACCCGCGTGAGATTTTAGGCTTTGAAACGTCCGGATCGCTATTTGAAAGATACGTCGCCGAAGCCGCTTGAAGCCTTCTGAAAAAATATATTAGTTTTTTCTGCTTTTACTCTTGACTTTTGCGGTTGTTGAGAGTATCATTAAATGCAGAAGAAACCGTTACGGTTTTTCCTGCATTATTTTTTTATCCGAAGGCAGGCGGAAGGAGGTTAAAACATTGAACGGATACAGTTATTTGACGCTGGAACAGCGCCGCGAGATCGAAAGAATGTATGCAGAGGGTGAACGCGTTGTTGACATTGCCGCCCGTCTGAAAAGGAGCGCCGCCGCTATCTACGAAGAGTTGAAGCGCGGCTATACGGGAGAGTTTGACGGCTACGCCCGCCCGAAGTACAGCGCCGATCTTGCACAAGCGACGGTGCAAGAGAATTTCCGACGCAGAGGAAACCGACGCGGCGCGAATTGCTGAAATACGAAAGGAGCTATTCAATATGACACAGTTTAACAACGAGCTTTACGCGGGGTTCTTGCCGGAAGCGGGCGACGCGCGCTTCGAGGGAAAGCGGGGCTTCTATCCTGCAATGACGGCGGAAGAATACAGAGCGCTTCCGCTTCCGATGAAATGCGCAACGTGGGACGCGCGCGTTCAGTATGTGATCTTCGATAGCTATTTCAGAGATTACGAGCTTTCCGGAAAAGTCGAGGTTCACGCCGAAAACGCATTCAAGGCGCTTTTCCGCCACAGCGAAACCGACACGCAGTTATACAGCGTTTGCGCCGTTCGCCTTTTTGACGGAACGCGCGTTGCGGCGAAGTGGGTTCAAGACAGCGTTTCGGGTGCATTCCGGATTGTAACGACTTCCGGAAACGTGCTGGGTACGCAAGGCGGCTTTCGCGGACATATCCCCGAAAACTGCAAGAAGCGGGACGACGGGACGTGGGGGCTTTTCCCGCTTGATCGCACAGCAGACCGCAAGCAGATTATACGCGTCGCATTTTGACGCGGGAAAGGAGCTATTCACCATGAGCGACAGAAGAACAGCGTTTGACGCTATCACGAAAGACAAGCCCACGCTGGCGGGCTTCCTTCGTTCCCTTCCTTGCATTGAAGCACCGTGGGACGCGGCTTTTCAGAAGCGTTATTGCTCTTCCTGCACGGCGGAGAATTGCGACGCTTGCGCGAATGAGCAGTTCCGGAACAATCCGGAATGGTGGCTTTCCCTTCCGGCGGCGGAGGTGGAACAATGACGGCGGATCGGGCGCGCGGAGCGCTTGCCGTCCTGCAAGACGCGGACGGGAAGTTTATTTGCGAAGTGCCTTGCGGTTACATAGTCGAGCAGACAGCCAGCGCACACAAGCCCCGGCGGATACAGGCACAACGACGGCGGCGGGCAATGCTTCGCCGTCGCGTCGCCCTTACGGTTGCATTGCTGACCGTTGCCGCCCTTCTTGCGGCGCTTATGCCGTGGAGCGGGAGCGGTGCGGCGGACAAGCCGAAGGACACGACCGCCGGAACACTTGAAGAGGTACACCAGCCGACCGCCGTTCTTCTTCCTTCGAGCGGGACGGTGGCGGAATATGTGCCGAACGCGGCGGAGGTTGAAGCCCTTGCAAAGCTGATCTACGGCGAAGCGGGGATCGTTCCTTCTACGACGGAGCAAGCGGCGGTTGTATGGTGCGTTCTGAACCGCGTTGACGATCCGCGCTTCCCCGACACGGTGCTGGAGGTTATCGAAACGCCCTATCAGTTCAGCGGCTACGATCCCGAATATCCCGTGAAAGAGGAATTCGCCCTTCTTGCGGCGGACGTGCTGACACGATACCGCGCGGAGCGGGACGGCGAAGAAAACGTCGGGCGGGTGCTTCCGGCGGAATACTGCTTCTTCACGGGCGACGGGCGGCGCAATCACTTCACGACGGAATGGAAAAGTACGGATTGCTTCGGCTGGACGCTTGAAAGCCCGTACACAGATTGAAAGGAGCGGCACACATGAAGGACAACAAAAGCGGCTGGCAGTTCCCGAAGGCGCTTGAAATCATCAAGTGCAAGGAAGGCAACAAAGAGTTTATGAAGGAGCGTCCGGCGCGCCGCCCGTTCGGAAACACCGTGCTTATTTGCGAATATCCGATCGACGACACGGCGGCGGAAGAGCCGAACGCGAAGTTGATTACATGGCGGCTTGCGAAGCGCGCCGCGCGGGACTTCTTGCGCGTTTCCTTTATGCCTTCGGCTATCGTATCGGCGGCGACGCATGGCGGGAAAACCGCCGTCCGCGTTTACGGAAAATATTAAATCACGAAAGGAGCTATTCAATTATGTTCAGCAAGAAAAAGACAGAATGCCGCGTTTGCGGCTACCGCTTCACACCGGAGCGGGAAGCGCTCTATACGGCGGAAGAACCGCGTTCGGCGCTTGAAATGCTGACCGCCGCGCCCGTTCGCTTTTCGGCGGTTGATTGCCCGTCTTGCGGTTGCCAAATCCGGCTGGCGGATCGCGCGCCGCGCGTTACCGTTCCGGAAATCACGGTTCGACACGACGCAGACGCAGAGGAAACGGAGGGCGGCGAAGATGAAGATTAAAAGTATTGCCGCTATCTGCAAGAAGAACAAGAATATTGCGATCTTCGAGCGGTACAGCGACGACGGCGACATATTAACGCAGTACATCGGCGACGGATCGGCGGTTTATCCGGTTATCGGGCTTCCGCCGCTTGACGCGGAAAGCCTTTTAACGATCTTCGACGTTCCGGAGAAAGACCGCGATAATTACTTTGTGAAAACGCTGGGCGTTCCGGCGGGTATCAGCTTCGAGGACACCGACGAAACGGAAAGACACGTCGAGCGGGAAGGAATTTCGATCATCTATTCCGGACGAACCTTGAAACCGATCCGCACAACGCGCGGGCTTGTATTCATCGAAAGCCGCTATCTTTCGCCCGTCGCTGACGTGCTGGACGTGCTGGAGCTTTACGAACGCCGCACGGCGGAGGGAACGCCCTACATCGTCGCGAAGGCGGGCTTCCTGCTTCAAGCGGTGATTATGCCCTATGACGTTATCAATCAGCAGTTCGTGGAGAGCTTGCAAGCCTTAACGCGGGAATGCGAATTCGCGCTTTCCGAGAAGGAACGCAGGGAACGCGAAGCCCGCGACCATTTCACGACGGCAGAGCCGGAGCAATTCGCCTTGAATGTTGATCCGAACACGGGCGAGATCGTAGAAGAAAGCGAGGTGGCGGACAATGCCTAAAATGACAATGCGCGTTATCTTGAAAAGCGGCGTTGAATTCGCTATCAAGTGCGACAAGTTCACGATTAACCGCGACGGCTTCGGAAATGTGCGCGGCTATGACATCGGCGGGATCGTAGAGAATAAGCCCGTATATTTGGACTTTGAACAGGTGGCGGCGGTTGTCCGCGTCTTTTCCGACGAAAAGGAGGTGGCGCACGATGAACAAGGCGCTTCTATCCTCTAAAAATATGTGCTGGTGTACGCCGCAAGACTTCTTCGACAGGCTGAACGCCGAATTCGGCTTCGTGCTTGATCCGGCGGCGACCGACAAGACGGCGAAATGCTCTTTGTATTACACGCCGGAAACGGACGGGCTTTCGCAAAGCTGGGATCGCGGCGGCGCGGTATTCTGCAATCCGCCTTACGGACGCGAGATCGGCAAGTGGGTTCAAAAGGCTTTCGAGGAAGCGCGGGGGGGGTATCCGATTGTTTTACTTATCCCAGCACGGACAGACACAGCATATTTTCACGATTACATTTACGGGAAAGCGGAAATCCGCTTCGTGCGCGGGCGGCTACGGTTCACGGACGACGACGGGAACGCCGCCGATCCCGCGCCCTTCCCTTCAATGGTAGTTATCTATAACGGGGAGCGGGTGAAGGAATGAGCGATAAAAAGAAATGTCCGTTTTGCGAAGCGATCGAGCTTCAACGGTTCATTGAAGAACACCACGGCAAGCCCGCAGGGTTCGGAATGGCTTTATCCGCCGCGCTTGTTTCCTACGCAGTAGTAAACGGGCGCAAATGCGGACGGACAACGGATTACATGAAGGACGGCAAGGGCTACCCGCTCAATTATTGCCCTTCGTGCGGAAAGCGGGTGAAGAATGAATAACAGACAGGACAAGCCGCCCTTGAAGTGCTTGCTGGGCATTGATCCGGAGAAAACGCAGAAATGCAAGCCTTCGGAATGCGCTTCTTGCGGCTGGGAAGCGGCAGAAGCCGCGCGGCGGCGGGAGTACGTGAAGGAACACGGCTTGACGCTATGCGCCGACGGCTTCCGGCGGCTGATTATTAGGAAGGAGAAAGACATGGCAACACCTTATAAGGAATGCCCGCATTGCGGCGCACATCTTGACAGCGGCGAAAAGTGCGAATGCCGCGCCGAGGAAATCGAAACGGTGCATTCGCAGAAATGCACTTGCGGGCTTACGGAACAGGACGTTGAAAGCGGCTGGGAATGCCCGCTTGATAATCCGAACGAAACCGTCGAACATTGCGAAGATTGCGCCTTCGCAAAAGAAACCGATTGAAAGAGAGGATAAAAGACAATGACAATTAACGAGTTCGCGGCAGAGGTTCACAAGAACGCCGCTGACCACGGATGGTGGGAAGGTGAAAGAACGTTTCCGGAGATCGTGGCGCTTATTCATTCGGAGGTATCCGAAGCGCTGGAGGAATACCGCGACGGGAAACCGCTTCTTTATTTCCCCTGCAACGCTGGCGGCGTTTGTTGCGAAGAGGACGGAAGCGCGCATTGCGGAAGCCGCCCTTACGATCCGGAAAATCCGAACGCCCGTTGTTCCGCGCAGAGCAAAAAGCCCGAAGGGATCGCGGCGGAGCTTGCCGACGTGATTATTCGCGTTCTTGATTATTGCGCGTATGCCGGAATTGACATTGAAAACGTGCTGGAGGTAAAGCACGAATACAACAAAAGCCGCCCGTATCGGCACGGCGGCAAGAAGTGTTAATCATGGCGGAGCGGGTGAACCACCCGCCGCATTACAACGCGGGCGGGATTGAGTGTATCGACGCGCTGGAAGCCGCAACAAGCGGGCTTCAAGGTATCGAAGCCTTTTGCACAGCGAACGCGATCAAGTATTTGTGGCGTTGGAAACTGAAAAACGGTGAAGAGGACTTGCAAAAGGCGGTTTGGTATATCAACAGACTTATTCAACGAGCGGGCGCAGACAGCACCGCAGGAAAGGAGCTATTCAATATGAAAGAGAACAAACACGGCTTCGAGCCGAAACAGGAATTCACAATGGGCGGGATCGCTTGGACGGTCATTCAGACGGGCGCGGATTGGGTGAAGTGCATTGCTTCCGATTGCGTCGAGGAACGCGCCTTCGATGAAGGGAACAAGAACGACTTTGCCGCTTCTTCCCTTCGTGCCTATCTGAACGGCGAATTCTTGCGCCGTCTGATTAAGGCGGGCGCGCCGGAAGAAATGTTCGAGTATTTCAACATCGACTTGACCGCCGACGACGGCTTGAAGAATTACGGCGGCGATCGCGTCCGGATCGGGCTTATCACTTGCGAGGAATACCGCCTTTTGCGCGGCAACATTCCGGCGCTTCCGGATCGTTGGTGGTGGACGGCTACGCCGGACAGCCCGATAAATTCTTTCGTCCGCAGCGTCCATTCGGACGGCTCTTTGAGCTACTACGACGCGTACGGCGGCAGATTTGGCGTTCGCCCGCTTTGTAATCTTAAATCTTCTATCTTGGTATCTGACAGCCCGAACAGCGACGGAAATTATACGGTAATCTACAATTCCGCGCCTTCCGCGCCGCCCAGCATTACCGCGCCAGCAACGTGTTACAGCGGGCAGAACATCAACATTTCTTGCGCGGCGGCGACCGATCCGGACGGCGACGCGCTGACCTATTGTTTCGAGCGCTCATACAACAGCGGCGCGTGGACACAGGTTCAAGCGTCCGCAAGCAGGACGTTCACGGAAGCGGTATCGACCGCGTGGAACACGTTAAAATACCGCGTCCGCGCGAAGGACAGCTACGGCAATTATTCCGCGTACACCACAAGCGGAGATATTGCCGTAATTCATAACCAGCCGCCCGTGATTTCCGGAAGCAACGCCGATCTTGGCACGAAGCGCGGGGATTTCACCTATCAATACAGCGTAACCGATCCGGACGGCGACACGGTGAACGTTGTTGAAAAGATCGACGGAAAGACAATCGCAACGAAGAACGGGATCACGCTGGGCGCAACGCAGACGCTTTCCGTTGTCGGAAACACCTTCACGGCGCTTACGAATGCAAAGCACACGATCACGATTACGGCGACCGACAGCGCAGGAAATAGCGCCGTTCGGACGCTGACGTTCACGAAGTCGATTGCGGGCTTCGTTATCACGCTTTCCACGCCGCTGGAAGCCGACAGCCAGCCGACACGCGCGAATATCAAGGTAACGCGAGATATTCCGGCGGGCGGCACGTTCAAGGTTGAAGCGACAAACAATCCGTTTGACGCTTCCCCCGTTTGGGAGGATTGCACGAACGCGGTTATTCAAGGCGTTGCACACGTTTTCACCAACAAGATCAACACGGCGGCACGGTACGGAATGAATATCCGCGTAACCGTCCAGCGCGGCGACGCGCTGACCGCTTGCTGGGTATCGGGGATCGGGGGGAATTTTGAATGAGCGTAACACACAAGAAGAGCGAAAAGCAGATTGGCGCGGCAGAGCTTGAAGCCTTGCGCGCTTCGATCATGGCGGAGGTTGAAGCCGCCCGCGCCGAAACCGAAGAAAGCATTATTTCGAGTATCCGCAATAACATTGTTTCCATTCCGGAGCAAGGCGAAGAGTGGAACGAGAAGAAAAGCTATATCACGGGCGACGTGGTAACGCTTGACGGCGTGAGCTACACGGCGACGCATTACAGCCGTGGGAAATCCCCTGCTTCAAATCCGGACAAATGGACGCTTACACCGACCGAAGAGCAAATCGGCGCATGGGCTGACCTTCCGGACGGCGAAGTAATCACGGAGGGAACAAAGGTAACGCACAACGGGAAGAAGTGGGTATGCGTCGCCCAGCACTTCAAATCTTCCGTCTATTCCCCACGCGTCAATTCGACGAAGTGGGAAGAGATCACATAACGGCAGGAAGGAGGATCAACGATGGACACTTTCACAACGGTTCTTTCCGTCTTTTCTACCGTATGCGCTATCGTGTTCGGCTATATCGCTTTTGTTCGTAACAGGGACAAGGACAAGGAAAGCAATGTGAAGCACGACGCGACCGTTTTAACCGAGATCGGATACATCAAGGCGAACACGGACGAAATCAAGGCGGAGCAGAAGGAACAGCGAAAGACGAATACGGAGTTCGTAACGCGCTTGACCGACGTTGAAGCGTCGGCGAAACAGGCACACAAGCGGCTTGACCACATTGAAAAACGAATGGATCAAGCAGAGTAACACCAGCGGCGGCGGGGGCTTCCCCGCCGCTTCTTCATTGCAAAGGAGGGTTCAGCAATGAGCAATAGCAAACTTATTTCGTGTACGCTGATTTCGCCGAACAAGAACAGCCCACGAAATCACAAGATCGACACGATCACAATTCATTGCGTCGTCGGGCAATGTTCCGCCGAGAGGATCGGCGAAATCTTCAAGCCGACTTCGCGACAGGCAAGTTCAAACTACGGGATCGGCTACGACGGGCGGATCGGGCTTTACGTCGATGAAGCCGATCGTTCGTGGTGCAGTTCTTCGGCGGCGAACGATAACCGCGCAATCACGATCGAGGTTGCAAGCGACACGAAGCACCCATACGCCGTGAATGATAAAGCATACGCGGCGCTTCTCGATCTTGTCGAAGATATTTGCCGCCGGAACGGGATCAAAAAGCTGGTATGGAGTACAAGCAAGGACGACCGCGTAAACCACAAGAACGGGTGCAATATGACCGTTCACAGGGATTACGCGAACAAGTCTTGTCCCGGCGATTATCTGTATAACCGACACGGCGAGATCGCGGCGGAGGTAAACAGGCGGCTGGGCGTTCCGGCAGAGGAACAGAAGCCGGAGCAGAAGCCGCAGGGCGACGCGAAGAACCTTTACCGCGTACAGCTTGGAGCGTTTGAGAAGAAGGACAACGCAACAGCGTTCGCGGCGAAGCTGAAAAAGGAAAGATTCGATACGTACATCGTGCAGATCGGCAAGTATTACAAGGTTCAAGTGGGCGCGTTCAGCGTCAAGAAGAACGCGGAAGCTATGCTGGAGAAGTTGAAGAAGGCGGGACACGACGACGCTTTCATTACCTATTCCGGCACGTCCGGCGGGACATCGGCGCGGAAGATCACAACGGGAAGCAAAGTGCGCGTGAAAGCGGGCGCGAAAACCTATTCCGGCGGAAGCCTTGCTTCCTTCGTCTATTCCCGCGATCACATCGTCAAAGAGCTTTCCGGAAAGCGCGCCGTGATTACCTACGGCGGAACGGTTGTCGCGGCGGTGAACGTCGATGATCTAACGCTTGTTTAACACACGCACAACGCACGGTATGCGTTACACAACGCGCGCCGTGCGTTAATTGCGCTATGAAAGGGGACGCAATGAAAAACAAACCTTCGAGCGGGAAGCGGGTGGCGAAGCGCCGCTTCTTCAAGGCTGACGAACGCTTCGCAACGAAAGCCGTTATTGTGATCGCAATTACAACGGCGGCTTTCATCGTCGCGCAGTACGTTTCATTCCTTATCACGCGGCAGGAACAAACCGTTCTGATCGAATGGTATTTCCGCGCCGTCGTGATCGAATGCGGCGCAATGATGATGAAGCGTCTTGCCGAAGTAATCGTCGGCAGGATCAAGAAAAAAGAAAAAATCGACATAGCAGAAAGCGAGGATACAAACAATGACTATTGATCTTACCAGCATTGCAAACGCCGTGATCGCTCTTATCGCGGCAATTATTACCGCCTTCGTGATCCCGTGGATCAGAAGCAAGACGACCGCCGCACAGTTTGAGAAAATCAAAATGTGGGTAACGGTTGCCGTCGAAGCCGCCGAACAGCTTTACACCGGAAGCGGCAGGGGCGCAGAGAAGAAAGCATACGTTGTTGAATTTCTGAATAGCAAGGGCTTCAAGATCGACGCGGAAACGCTGGATAAACTGATCGAAGCCGCCGTCTTTAATCTTCCGGACTACTTCACTATTTCCGGCATTCCGGCGGATACCGACAGCAACAAAGAGTAATTGACCGCGCGGCGGATCGCGCTTCCCCTTTCAGCCTTCCGCCGCATAAAGAACAATCCCCCGTGCGGGCTTTCGAGCCTTGCACGGGGGATTTTTTTGTTTGGTTCATTCCTTCGGCGGTTCGACCGACGCTTCCGACGGCGCGGCGGTTTTCCCTTTAATGAGTTGATACAGCTTCTTACAGCCGACCGCAATTCCCTTGAATAGATAGTAATAAATCTTGTAAAACGCCCACAAGAAGAAGTACAGACACCAGCCCGCGCCGATAATCATATACCACATCAAATAGAACATTCCGGCGAAGAGCATAGCGAAGCACCACAACGGCGCGTTTCGCTTATTCACACGCACACCGAAGCCCAGCCGGAAACCGGACATCTTCTTCAATGTCTTTGTAAAGCTGACGAACATTAGAGCAAATCCCCCTTCTTAAATGTAAATTTTCAAGGCAGAATTCGCCCATTCTGACCTTTAACACAATTATACGCCCGTCATGCGCTAAAATCAAGAATAAAGCGGAATATTTACACACCGTTTGCAAATAATCAGAATGAAGAGGGATCGCGGCGGCAATTGATATAGCATTTAATTTTTGCCGAAAGAAAATTAAAGTAAAAAG
>ERZ773108.3555-NODE-3555-length-11807-cov-4.000681_pt1 | contig 11807 bp, 8 predicted proteins | sample MGYA00580570_ERZ773108 | MGnify/ENA primary metagenome ERZ773108 (study PRJEB29015, sample SAMEA2737840) | human gut metagenome | biome: human gut; feature: human-associated habitat; material: faeces | place: China | collected 2012 ...
GTGATCAAAGCTGCAAGAAACATGACTGCAAATGTAAAAGGATAACTCCGGTCATAAGCCCTCAAGGTAAAACGGGGTGCCGTAAACAGGAAATTAAAGACCAGAACGCTGGCTATCGTAGCCGAAAAACTGTAAAACCAGCCTTCTGTTACTATAGAGATCAGAAGCACTCCTAAAATATAAACAGTAATAATATTGGCATCTGTCAGCTTCAGCTTTTCAAACAGCCATCCTACTGCTGTTGCTGCAAATAAAATGCCTGCGCTTTTGACTGCTGCCTTAAAGGAAAATGCATTCTTTTGCGCCAGCCTGTTCCATTTACGGATCACCTCAGGTCCCATCTGGCTGTCAGGTATGATATAGATTTCCATTTCAGGCGCATGATCGATCAGCTTTTCCACAAGAGATGTTCCTGCAAAAACCCCTTTTTTCTTTGCAGCGCTGCGCCCGATCACGATCCTGGTGATCCCTGAAAGTCTGGCAAACTCCGCGATCTGAAAAGAAATATCATCACCGTAAACTGTTTCTATTTCTGCACCAGATTGTTTTGCCAGCTTAATATTCCCTTTCAGGCGCTCCTGGTCCTCTTTTCCCATTTTTCCGGCCAAAGGTGTTTCTACAAATAATGCGGTTAATGTCCCATTAAAAGCCTCTGCCATCTGGGCAGCTGTGCGTATGATCTTTCCATTAGACGGTGAAGATGATAAACATACAAGTATCCGTTCTTCCATTTTTCTTTTCCCCAGGTTTTCTGATGCTCTTCTGAAATCTTCTTAGGATCCACAAGGCCTGCAAATGACCAGATTGCAGTATTATGTTAAATATGAAAACACTTCTGGATATCCCTGCTTGCTCCCAGCACCAGCATAGTAACATCTTTGTCCAGTACTGTATCCGGAGTAATGGACATTTCCAGCTTGCCATCGCGTTTTAAAGCCATGATAGTGATGTTGTATTTCTTTCTGATGTCAATATTTCCAACAGTCTTTCCCACCCAGTTTTCCGGAATGCTGATCTCAAAGATCGCATGGTCATCAGATAACTGGATATAATCAAAAATATGCTCCGAGCTATAACGGATCGCTGTCCAGTTTGCCAGCTGTTTCTCCGGATACACGACCTCATCTGCGCCATTGCGCAGCAGAAATCTTGCCTGAACATCCCTTGCAGCCCTTGACACTACCAGCTTTGCACCCAGATCCTTTAAATAGGCCGTTGTTTCCAAAGAGCTTTGGAAATCCCCACCGATCGCCACGATGCACACATCAAAATTTCCAATTCCCAAAGACTGTAAAAATTCAATATTGGTGCTGTCCCCGATCTGTCCGCTGGTGACAAAAGGAAGCACTGCCTCTACACGGTCCTCCTGTTTGTCTACCGCTAATACCTGATGATTTAATTCGTTTAATTTCTCCGCAATATGTCTTCCAAATCGTCCAAGTCCTATTAATAATATTGATTTCAATATGATTTTCCTCCTTATTTTTCCATTGCACATATCCGATACCCGCCGCATACGCGGCGGTATATTAATATTCCCATATTATCCCACTGTGATCTTCTCCTGGGGGAATTTTGTCATACTCGGCCGCATACCGGACAGTGCTGCAAATACCAGCGTCAGGCCGCCTACGCGTCCACAGTACATTAAAACAATCAATACCAGTCTTGCAGCCGCTCCCAGGGTCGGTGTCACACCCAGTGTCAAACCTACGGTTGCAATAGCAGAACCGGCCTCAAACAAACTTGTGAGCACAGGCAGTCCTTCTGCATAGCATAAAAACAGTCCGCCCACTGTACAAAGCACCATATACATCAGCATAACTACTGCCGCATACCGCACGGTTTCCGTTGGAATACGTCTGCCAAAACACTGGGCGTCTTCTTTTCTGCGAAATACAGCCGCCGTTGAAAGCAGTAAAACTGCAATGGTAGTCATTTTCATACCGCCTGCGGTAGATCCCGGCGCACCGCCGATCAGCATTAACATGACCATTAAAAACAGTCCGCCTTCGCTCATCTGCCCGAAATCTGCTGTATTAAACCCGGCAGTTCTTGGTGTTACCGCCTGAAACAGGGATAACCAGAACCGTTCCAGTCCATTTCCCCACTGGGATCCGTGAAACTCCCCAAAATAGAAAATAACCGTAGGTACGATCACCAGTATCAGATCTGTTACCAGTATTACCTTGCTCTGCATCCTGTATTTTTTAAACTGCAGCTTATTTGTCTTTATATCTTCCCAGGTGAGAAATCCCAGACCGCCGATCAGTATGAGCAATACAATAACTGCATTTACAAGCCCGTTTCCAGCATAATAAGTCAGTGACGAGTACTGCTGTCTGACTCCCATCAGATCAAAGCCTGCGTTGCAGAAAGCAGAAATGGAATGAAAAACACCATACCAGATCCCTTTTCCCACTCCAAAGTCCTTTATAAACACAGGTGCCAGCAAAATAGCTCCTAGCAGTTCGATCAGCGCGATACCTTTCAGGAAAAAGCCTGTAAAACGGACAATGCCGCCTACCTGTGGTGCTGAGATCGACTCCTGCATCAGGCTTCTCTGCATCAGACCGATCTTCTTCCCTGAAACCATGGCTACTGCAATGGTAATGGTCACAACGCCCATTCCTCCGATCTGGATCAGCAGCAGGATCACCACCTGTCCAAAACAGCTCCAGTACGTAGCTGTATCATGGACGATCAGCCCTGTCACACAGGTAGCCGATGTAGCTGTAAATAACGCATCCAGAAATGGCGCGCTTCCCGGCTCCCTGGATGCAAAAGGCAGCATTAAAAGCAGTGTTCCCACTAATATAACTGCCAAAAAGCCAAATATAATGATCTGAAAAGAAGATAAGCTCTTCTTTTTTTGAAATAATTCCATTTTCCCTCCTGTAACAGCCCTTTTACCAGCAATGTCATTTCATTATGACATAATCCCCTCAAAGTTTCTATTAAAAATACAACGCTTCGTATAAAGATTGTATAAAGAATTTATCTTAGATTTTTCTAAAAGTCCCCGCTCTTATCCATATCCGGCAGTTCCATTGCCTGTTGGTCTGAAGGCGCACAGCCAAACATCTTCCGGTACGCCCGGAAGAAGCTGGAATAATCTCCAAATCCGGCTTTAAGTGCTGCCTCTGCAGCCGGTGTTCCCCCGGCCAGTTCTTTTCTTGCAATCGTCATCCTTTTATATAAAATGTATCTGGCTACCGTAGTGCCTGCCGCACGCTTAAAGATAGCAGTCAGATGATTTTTACTCATATAAAATTTTTCTGCCAGTCCTTCTAATGTGAGATGCTCCGTCAGGTGCTCATTAATGTAACGCAGGATCTCCTGGGCTACATCTTCCTTCCCCGGTCCGCGACCTACCCCCTTTTCATACATTGCAGATAGATAGGTCAAAAACGATACGATCCGTGCGCGAATTGCAATATCCTGCAGTTCCCTGCTATAAGATCCACATTCTTCCAGGGAATTAAAATACCATTCTGCCCGGAACTGTTCTTCCATATACCACCAGCTTTTTCCAAGAATTCCCAAAAGCAGCTGTTTTTCCTTTTCCGTCAGAAGTTCCGGCACAAAGTGCAGCCGGATCCTGTGGTACTCGCTTCCGTCCAGCACCCGCAGCCCATGAAAGCAGTTTGGCGGAATGATCAGGAGACTTCCAGGCTTTGGTACATAAGAAGTCCCCTCCAGAAAGTACTCCACATTCCCTTTTACCATGTAATAGATCTCATAACTGTTGTGGCAGTGCATCTTATACTCCATATCCGCCTCATCACTGCGGGTATGGGCATACACCACCTGACTTGTTTTAAAACTGTCTTCCTGATACATGATCTCCCTCTTTTTATTGCATGATACCGGGTCCCAGGTTCAAAAATCCTCCTGCAAACAGGCTTGCACCGGATTTCCAGCCTTTTGCCCCTAGTATCCATTGTATCAAAGTTTGTTCGATTTGCAATATTCTTTACGCACATTACAATGGTTTTTACAATGTATCGGATATATAATAGGCAACGTAAACAAGAGAAAACCGAAAGGGCCCTCCCCCTTTCACACAAACATTTTATCCCCCCTTTATACACATATGTATACAGAAAAGACCAGGTATCCCCAGTACCTGGTCTTTTCGTTTTGTTAAAGTATCATCTGGAACAAAAGCACCATAAGCGGCATCGTCACAATAGAAAACAATGTAGTCATAACATTGATAGCGCTGGCATATTGGGAGTCGTTTCCATATACCTGGCACATCTGGGTGATCGTTGAAGCAGAGGGTGTGATCACTGCCAGAAATACGATCAGCAGCAATTTCTTTCCGTCAGGACTTCCATTTACAAGACCACTGACCTTTAAAAGGAGCAACGCCACCGCCGGTACTGCGATCAGCCTTAAAAATGTAATAAAATAAACTCTTCCATTTGTAAAAATATCTTTCAGGCTCATCTCTGCGATCAGCATTCCCGTTACCATCATACTGGCCGGTCCGATCATGCTTCCCACAGAGCCAAAAGTCTGGTTTAAGATCTGGGGCAGGCGGATCTTTGTGAAAAACAGGAACACGCCTGCAAATACAGCGACCATATTAATATTTAACAATATCTTTTTCCAGTCGATCTTACTCTGCCTGCTTAAGACCCATTTTCCATGACTCCACACAAACACGATCTGCACACTCATAAACACGCAGCCATACAGTACCCATTCCTGCCCCAGGACAAAGGTCACGATGGGCATGATCAGATTTCCTGCATTGGAATAATACACAGATGCCTTTTCAACCTCATTTAAGCCCATTCGACCTGCGCCCCATACAATGATAAGTAATAGCACCTGAAGCATTACAGAGGCTGCGAAGGCCAGTAAAAGGCCCTGTACCTTCTCACTGGTATAATCCACCTGGAACGCATTGATGATAACGCAGGGAATGATCAGATACAGCACGATCTTTGAAATAACCTTGCTGTCCTCTCCCTTCAAAAGCCTTGCCTTTACGATCACATAGCCCATAAATATCATTAAAAACAACTCTGTGATCTGCTGCATCAAAAGTAAACTGATCTCCATAGTAAAACCTTTCCGAAAACATATGCATGATAACAAAAAGATCCTGCACACAGACTGTTTATAGCCATGTGCAGGATCTGGAATTTTAAATTACTTTATTTTTTAGACAATACCCTGAGCGATCATAGCTTCTACTACCTTCTCAAATCCGGCAATATTTGCACCTGCTACATAGTTTCCAGGTACTCCGTATCTTTCAGCTGCATCTGCTGCCTTTGCGAAGATGTCGATCATGATCTTGTGCAGTCTCTCATCAACTTCTTCAAAGGTCCAGGACAGTCTTAAGGAGTTCTGGCTCTGCTCCAAACCGGAAGTAGCAACACCGCCTGCATTAGCTGCCTTACCAGGCATGAACAGGATCTTCTTCTCAACAAACAGGTCTGTAGCTTCTCTTGTGGAAGGCATGTTAGCACCTTCAGCAACTGCGAAGCAGCCATTTGCTAAAAGAGCCTTAGCATCATCTAAGTTCAGCTCGTTCTGGGTTGCGCATGGAAGTGCGATATCGCAAGGAATGGTCCAGATGCCCTTGCCTTCTGTATAAACAGCGGTAGGAACAGCATCTGCGTACTCTTTGATACGTCCTCTGCGTACTTCCTTGATCTCCTTAACAACATCTAACTTGATGCCGTCTGCATCGTAGATATAGCCGTTGGAATCGCTCATTGCTACAACCTTTGCACCATACTGCTGAGCCTTCTCAACTGCGTAGATAGCAACATTACCGGAACCGGAAACCAGAACAGTCTTTCCTGCGATCTCCTTGCCGTTGTGCTTTAACATCTCGTCTAACATGTATACAAGGCCATATCCTGTTGCCTGGGTTCTTGCTAAAGAACCACCGAAGGTTAAGCCCTTACCAGTTAAAACGCCTTCATATAAACCAGTCATTCTCTTGTACTGGCCAAACAGGTAGCCGATCTCTCTGCCGCCTACACCAATATCACCTGCTGGAACGTCTGTATCCTTTCCAATGTGACGGTACAGCTCTGTCATAAAGCTCTGGCAGAATGCCATAACTTCGCGGTCAGATTTGCCCTTAGGATCAAAGTTGGAACCGCCTTTGCCACCGCCCATAGGAAGACCAGTCAGAGAGTTCTTCAAAGTCTGCTCGAAACCTAAGAACTTTAAGATGCCCTGGTTTACAGATGGATGGAAACGAAGTCCGCCCTTGTACGGTCCGATTGCACTGTTGAACTGTACACGGTAACCCTTGTTTACCTGAACCTTTCCATTGTCATCTACCCACGGTACGCGGAAAGAAACAATACGTTCTGGCTCAGTGAAACGCTCCAGGATACCAGCTTTGCGGTACTTCTCCTCATTTGCATCAATAACCAGTCTTAAAGAATCCAGAACCTCTTTTACGGCCTGGTGGAATTCAGGTTCACCTGGATTCTGTGCAACTACTCTCTCGTAAATTTCATCAACGTAAGACATTTGAATACCCTCCTTGGTTTTTATTAAATTTTTTTGGAATATCGGCTCTATGGGGGGACCGGCTTCCCAGGGGATACTTGCTTTATTAAGCAGGCACTTTAGGAAAAGTATAGCAAGTTAATTTGCTAAAGTCAAGAAACAATTACATATTAAACCTATACGAAAATGCTTATTAAATATATAACTCCAAGTTATAAAAAAGCACCCTCCTTTGTATTCTTAAGAATCTGCACTTTTTCTTCTTCTGTCAGCCCAACCAGTTTCTTAAGATATTCAAACTCCTTCTTAAGCTCTGTACGGCAAATGGCCATATCATCGGTGCACACAGCTACCCTGATCCCCTGGCTTAAATATTCTCTTAAAGGATAAACTTTCATATCCGGGATCGCCTTGGTAATCCGGTTGCTGGTTGGACACATTTCCAAGAAAATGCCCTTTTCACGGATCATGCGCACAACAGCCGGATCCTCATAGCTTCTCACTCCATGTCCGATCCTTGCTGCACCCATTTCAATGGCACAGGCTACCTCTGCTGCTCCGCCGGCCTCACCTGCATGGATGGTAAATGGAATGTTCCTGTCAGCAGCCTTCTTAAACAGCTCTTTATATTTATAAGTAGGATAAAGAGCCTCTGCTCCCGCTAAGTCCATGGCTGCCACACCATAACCTTTCCTTCCGTCTGCCAGAATACGCTTCTTTACATACTCCCCGGTCAGCTCCATGGTTTCTTCGTTTGCCCTTTCATTTCCATTGCCACGCATACAGCAAAGGATCAGATTACATGGCAGTGTGGAGCGTTTAAGACCGTCCAGAGCCGCTTCTATGACCTGTGCCTGAGATAATCCACCCTGACAGTGCAGCTGAGGTGCAAAACGCAGTTCTGCGTAGGAAAGGCCTTCTGCCTTTAACTCTTCCTGTACCAGATATATCGCCTCACTAATACCTTCCTTTGTCTGCAAAAGTTTCAACGGCAGATCAAAACACTGCAAAAATTCATTTAAGCTCTGGCAGTCTTCCCCTACAGACAATGCATTGTTTAACTGCTCTCCCTCATATGGCAGTTCTATCCCCTGAAGTGCCGCCAGCTTTTTGGCGATCCGGGGTGTAATGGCACCGTCTAAATGAAGATGCAGTTCCCCATAGCCTGTTTCCTGATCTTCCATTTCCATCGTTTCCTTTAAATCTATTTCCATCTGTAATCCCCTTTCGCAGAATGTTTCACGTGAAACATTTCTTACCCTTCTTGTTTTTTACCAACAGTATAGCTGATTTTTCCGGAAAACACCAGATTTCGTTTGTATGATCCAGTCCCCAATACTCACAAACACAATTTCTCATAAACTCCCAAACGCGAACAGACCGCCTGCCCCGAAAGGCCGACGGTCTGCTCCAAACACAAAGGATAAAGGTTTTACCCACAATGGGTTCGATTTATATTTAATGATTATTTTCCGTAGTAAGCTCTTAAGTACATTTCCTTGATCTCGCTCATCAGAGGATATCTTGGGTTAGCACCGGTGCACTGGTCATCGAATGCCTGCTCTACCATGTCATCCAGTCTGTCTAAGAAATCTTTCTCATCAATTCCGTATGCCTGGATAGAGGACTTAACACCAACCTGCTTCTTCAGATCTTCGATCTTCTCCATCAGCTTCTTAACTGCCTCAGCATCATCCTTCGCCTGGATGCCTACGAAACGAGCGCACTCTGCGTATCTTGCCTGGGTATGTGGATACTGATACTGGGAGAAGGTTCCCATCTTGCGTGGGTTCTCAGCAGCGTTAAACTCAATTACCAGGTTTAATAACAGTGCATTTGCAAGTCCATGTGGCAGGTGATGGAATGCACCTAATTTATGTGCCATAGAGTGGCAAACACCTAAGAATGCATTTGCAAATGCCATACCAGCCATGCAGGAAGCGTCTGCCATCTTCTGACGTGCTTCTACATTTCCTGGCTCATTGTAAGCAGTTGGAAGATATTCAAATACATTCTTCATAGCCTTTAATGCAAGACCGTCTGTATAGTCTGTAGCCATAACAGAAGCATATGCTTCCAGAGCGTGTACCAGAACGTCCAGACCGGATGCGCTGGTCAGTCCCTTAGGCTGGCTCATCATATTGTCAGTATCTACAATTGCCATCTTAGGCAGCAGCTGGTAGTCAGCTAACGGATACTTAACACCGGTGTTCTGATCAGTGATAACTGCGAATGGTGTAACCTCAGAACCAGTACCGGAAGAGGTAGGAACTGCTACAAAGTATGCCTTCTCGCCCATGGTTGGGAAGGTATATACACGCTTACGGATATCAATGAAACGCATTGCCATATCCATGAAGTCTGCTTCTGGATGCTCATAGAGAACCCACATGATCTTGCCGGCATCCATTGCGGAACCGCCGCCCATTGCGATGATCACATCCGGCTCAAATTCTCTCATCAGCTTTGCGCCAGCCTGTGCATTTGCCAGGGTTGGGTCTGGCTGTACATCAGAGAATACAGTGTAAGTAATTCCCATTTCATTTAAACGGTCAGTGATAACATGTGTATATCCATTCTTGTACAGGAAAGAGTCTGTTACGATGAAGGCTCTCTTCTTGCCCATAACGTCCTTTAATTCCTTCAGTGCTACAGGCAGACAGCCCTTCTTAAAGTAAACCTTCTCAGGTGCTCTGAACCACAGCATGTTCTCTCTCCTCTCAGCAACAGTCTTGATATTTAACAGGTGCTTTACACCAACGTTCTCAGATACGGAGTTTCCGCCCCAGGAACCGCAGCCTAATGTCAGGGATGGTGTCAGCTTGAAGTTGTATAAGTCACCGATACCGCCGTGGGAAGAAGGTGTATTGATCAGGATACGGCAGGTCTTCATGCGCTCTGCATGCTTCATGATCTTCTCAGTTTCATTTACATTGATGTACAGAGAAGAAGTATGGCCGTAACCGCCGTCAGCCACCAGACGCTCTGCCTTATCCAGTGCCTCGTCAAAGGTCTTTGCCTTGTACATTGCAAGTACTGGGGACAGTTTCTCATGTGCGAACTCTTCGCTGATATCTACGGACTCAACTTCGCCGATAAGGATCTTGGTATCTACAGGAACTTCTACACCAGCCAGCTTTGCAATGGTGTATGCAGACTGTCCAACGATCTTTGCATTTAAGGCACCGTTGATCAGGATGGTCTTTCTTACCTTTTCGGTTTCTTCCGGTGTCAGGACATAGCAGCCTGTCTTGATAAATTCTGCCTTTACCTGATCATAAATGCTGTCGTCTACAATTACAGACTGTTCAGACGCACAAATCATACCGTTGTCGAATGTTTTTGAAAGGATAAGGTCGTTAACCGCTTGTTCAAGGTCAGCACTCTTATGAATGTAGCAAGGTACGTTACCCGGACCGACGCCAAGGGCAGGCTTACCTGTTGAGTATGCCGCCTTAACCATTCCGCTGCCGCCTGTTGCAAGAACTGTTGCAACACCCGGATGATTCATAAGTGCGTTTGTTGCCTCGATTGATGGGTATTCAATCCACTGTATACAGTTTTCAGGCGCACCTGCCGCAACTGCCGCGTCAAGAACTATCTTGGCAGCCGCCGCACTGCATTTTTGAGCACCCGGGTGAAAACCGAAAATAATAGGGTTTCTTGACTTAACGGAAATCAAAGACTTAAACATTGTTGTCGATGTAGGGTTTGTAACAGGTGTAACACCACATACAACGCCTACAGGCTCTGCTATAATTTCGTAATCTTCAAGGTCGTTTTCAGCAATAATGCCGACTGTTTTTTCATTCTTGATTGAATGATAAACATATTCTGTTGCAAACATATTCTTTGTTATTTTGTCCTCATACACGCCTCTGCCTGTTTCCTCAACAGCCATCTTTGCAAGCTCCATATGCTTGTCAAGACCTGCAAGAGTCATTGCCTTTACGATTGCGTCAATCTGTTCTTGATTAAGTGCCATAAATTCGTTCAAAGCTTTTTGTGCTTTTGCAACGTAGCCGTCAATCATTTCATTTACGTTAATCTCTGCCATAATAATTCCATAGCCTTTCTGCCTACGGGTTGTTAGTTTTCTTTACATCTTATTGTAGGCTGATAAGATGTTTATACAGAAGACTCTGTTTTGACATAGTATGAAATCTTCCGAATTTTTATTATTAACTTTGTTTATTTAGATTGATAAATTTTTATCGTTATTTATTTATCAATCTTTACAACACTATTATACGAGATTGTTAAACTTTTGTCAATAGTTTTTTTGATATTTTTATTCTTTGTAAGTTTTTCATATATAATTCATTACTTTCTTGTTTAAAACAAACAAAAAAGTATTGCATTTTCAGCAATACTTTTTATATACATTCTTTTATATACTTTCCAATCTGTTTATCGACTCGATATCTCCTACAAGCACGACAATATCGGTATCTTTAAATTTGTATTCGGGTTCAGGTGAAATATTCACCTTACCGCCGTTATTACTCTTTATCGCAACAATATTTACGTTATATTTTTTACGAACAGACAATTCCATAATGCTCTTGCCTATCCAGGTGTTCGGTACAACAGCGTCCACAATACTGTATTCGTCCGACAATTCGATTATATCAAACAATCTGTCCGAAACAAGTTCTATTGCGGCTTTAATGCCTGCCTCCTGTTCGGGAATTATAACATTATCCGCACCGACTTTTTTCAGTACGGTTTTGTGCATATTATCCTTTGCTTTACAGACAACCTGCTTAACTCCCATATCTTTTAGTGCAAGAGTTGTAAGTACGCTGTCCGTTATATCGTCACCGCCGATACACACGATTGCACAATCCGAGTTTTTCACTCCAAGTTGTTTTAACAAGCTTTCGTCTTTTGCGTCGGTACAAGCCGCTCTTGTTACCAAATTTGCAATAGCGTTTATTTTATCCATATTTTTGTCTATCGCAAGCACTTCATAACCCATATTAAAAAGTTGCGTTGCAACAGATGTTCCGAATCTGCCCAATCCTATTACTGTAAAAGTTTTCATAACAAATCCTTAGCCTTTCTGCTATCCGACAATGAAATTACATTCCGGATACCTTATATCATTAGTTTTTCTGATGCGAGTCATAAACACAACGCTTATCGTCATAATGCCCACTCTGCCGAAGAACACATATACAATAAGCAAAATCTTTGTAAATGTGGACGCGCTCCCCGATACACCGACCGAAAGACCGACCGTACTGTATGCCGACGCAACTTCGTATATCGAATTTATCAAGTCTTGATTATCAATATAACTTATAAGCACC
>ERZ773108.3556-NODE-3556-length-11802-cov-8.032945_pt1 | contig 11802 bp, 10 predicted proteins | sample MGYA00580570_ERZ773108 | MGnify/ENA primary metagenome ERZ773108 (study PRJEB29015, sample SAMEA2737840) | human gut metagenome | biome: human gut; feature: human-associated habitat; material: faeces | place: China | collected 2012 ...
GATTACTATAAATCAAAACTGACACGGTGTCAATCCCTCTTCCATCCATTTTGCATTACCTTGTTACACTTCGAAATCCATACATGCCCTTGTCGCTGTATAAGGTCTCACTTTGCCATCCGCTACCGCCACATGTTTCGGATGTGTACTATAATTTTTCAGTGCCTCAACACTTTCAAAAGTTGAATCCAGCATAACATCTACCGTTGAGCTTGCCAAGCAATCCGTGCGGACTGAAATTTCCATAAGCCCCGGTATTTGTCCGGAAAGGCTCTCTAGTCCTTCCTTAATTCCCTGTTTGATTGTGTTCTTCTCCTCATCTGAGAATTCATCTTTAAGTGTCCATAAAATAATATGCTTCACCATAACATATTCCTCCTTTTCTTTCAAAATCTTTAGCCTCATTTCTTTAATTAAGAATAAATATGTGAAAACTTGTGTACAACCTCTTCAGAAACACATAGTTCTTCTGCGATTTCATTTTCTGTCATCCCTATTCTGGATAATTTTAGAATATTGAATGCTACGTCCAGTCCATGTTCCATTCCCTTTTCCATACCTCGTTCTTCATACATATCCAATAATACACACATAGAAATCGTACCTCCTTCATCTTCTTCATCCCATTTTATCAGTTTTTTTGCCATTTTATAACCAGTATCATGCGTCATGACTGACATCCAATCTAAAAAAGCATTAGGATGATTTAACTTGAACTCTGTTTCATGAAAAAAACGGTCTAATTTAACCTTGTCACCTTTACATGCCAAATATTTCACAATATACCGAAAATCAGAACAATATTGTTTACATTCTTCTTCTCCCTGTTCAGCCAAATTAATAACATTAATTTGATGATTTGTTATCCACGGTTCTAAATATTTTTTATATTCATTTGGAATATCCAATAAGTCATATAAGCATATCGGATTACTCCATGATTCATTTCCATAGTTTAAAACAAGTGTAATTACTGGCTTTAGCTTCTGATTATCGTGAATTACTTTTGTAATAGGACTTGGATAATTATTGTTCTTTTTATTTTTCTTCTGCCACAACTTTATCTGATCCGTATATTTCACATACTGATACCCCATGTCTCTAACCGGCATAATATTACATATATCACTTTGGTTTTCCATACATATAAATACAAAATCCGTACCTGCTTTTTTACATTTCATTGGTACATCAAGGAACAACTGTCCTAAATTTCCATCTACCGGTGATTTAAAAATAAGTTCAGTCTGTTCTTCCACAATATCTTCTTCTGCAAGTACCTTCTCACCATGAAACAAATTAACATTTGCAACATCCGAAAAAACATCCTTATAACGCAAAAGATTCTTTTCTGTCAAATCTGCTTTTCCCATAGTATCCTCTCCCTTTTTCTGTATAGGAAAGAATCGATTCTTTTACCAAAGACTAGCACACCGTCTTTCAAATGTCAATATATTTTCTTGCAAATGTCGGGCGTTTTCCAACTTTTTTAAGCGTATCACAACTCCTTATCATTGATACTGTTTTAATAACTGTCCCAGCTTTTCTGAAATATCCGATGAAATCTTATATTGTTTTCCATCAATCACAAGATTCTTTCCAATCGTAAATTCCATATTCGTTCCATCATTAAATAATAGTTTAAGAGTAATTCCTCCCACAAATGGCTGGCTTCCATCCGTTATTTCCTGAACATCCATCGCTGCCAGCAACTGATAAATCTCATAAATTCCCTTTGGCGAGATGACCTCCTGCTTCACCACAAGTCTCTGAATTTTGCTTATCTTTTGATATACATTCCTCGTAAATATTGCGTTATTTTCTTTCATGTTTGCAACCTTTACCGGTGCTTTCACTGTCACCTTGCATTTGTATTGTTTTTTCTTATATTTTTCATAAACAACTACACTGCCTGTTTTCTTTGCGGTCACTTTTCCCTTTTTGTTAACCGTTGCTTTTTTCTTATTTTTTGAATACCACTTTACAGCCCCTGCCTTTTTGTTTAACAGTTTAAGTTGTACAGTTGCCCCCTGCAAAAGAGAAACCTTTGTTAGATTTAACTTAACTTTTTTCGTTTTTGCTTTCGGAGCAACAGGAATCTGCGCCAGACATAACGCAAATAATAAAACAATAGCTACCCTTTTTTTCATCTTCATCATAATTTTACCTCCCATAAAATTTAATAACATAATATTACCATATTTCCCCTATTATAGCAACAAATATTTCATTTTTTTACACCACATTTAAAATGTGTCCCATCTTTGTCTGCTTTGTCTTAAGATAGAACCTGTCAAAGCTGGTCGCATCTATCTCAATAGGCACTCTCTCACTGATTTCGATTCCAAAATCTGCAAGCTGGTATACCTTATCGGGATTGTTAGTAAGAAGCCTTAGGCTCTTAGCACCTAAGTCTTTCAATATCTGTGCTCCTATGTAGTACTCGCGCGCGTCTCCCGGCAGACCAAGTGCCAGATTAGCCTCAAGTGTATCCATTCCCTGATCCTGAAGTGCGTATGCCTTAAGCTTGTTGACAAGCCCGATTCCTCTGCCCTCCTGTCTCATATAAAGAAGCACACCCCTGCCTTCATTGTTAATCTGTGTCATTGCTGACGCTAACTGCTGACCGCAGTCACATTTCATTGAGCCAAATGCATCTCCAGTCAGGCACTCTGAATGTACCCTGCACAAAAGATTGCTGCCATCACCAATGTCTCCCTTTACCAATGCAACATGATGCTCTCCATTTAACTTATTAACATAACAGTGTGCCATGAATTCCCCATACTTTGTCGGCATTCTTGTAACTGCCACGCACTCAACCAGGTTGTCATGTCTCTTTCTGTATTCCTGAATTGCCTTAATTGTTATGAATTTGAGATTGAATTTTTCGGACATTTCTATGAGGTCTTCTTTTCTCATCATTGTTCCGTCCGCTTTCATTATTTCACAGCACAGACCACATTCTTTAAGTCCTGCTATTCTCATAAGGTCTACTGTTGCCTCTGTATGTCCGTTTCTTTCAAGAACTCCATTACGTTTTGAACGAAGTGGAAACATATGTCCCGGTCTTCTGAAATCCTCAGGCTTTGCTTCATCTGACACACATGCTCTTGCAGTAAAGCCTCTCTCCTCTGCCGATATTCCTGTTGTCGTCTTAACATGGTCTATTGACACTGTAAATGCAGTTTCATGGTTATCAGTATTGTCAGCAACCATCTGTGTAAGTCCCAGCTTCCTGCACAAATCTCCACTCATAGGCATGCATATAAGTCCTTTTCCATATGTCGCCATGAAATTCACATTTTCAGTAGTTGCAAATTCTGCAGCACATATAAGGTCGCCCTCATTCTCTCTGCTTTCATCATCTGAAACAAGTATCAGCTTTCCTTCCTGTAAATCCTTAACTGCCTCTTCTACTGTGTTATACTCAAACATTTTCTTTTACCTTCCTTTCCCTTTGATATTTTAAAATCCATTCTTTAGCAGGAATTCTCTTGTAATTCCCGTCTGCGGTTCTTCTTCCCGCAGAGCAAGAAACTTCTCAATATATTTTCCGACAATGTCATTTTCAAGATTAACTACATCGCCGCATCTTTTTAGTGACAATGTTGTTTCCTTTGCCGTATGCGGTATTATCGACACTGAAAAGCTATGTCTGTCCGTCTTGGCAACTGTAAGACTTATTCCATCTATGGCAACCGAACCTTTTTCAACGATATATTTTAATATTCCGCTGTCTGTCTTAATCTGATACCATATCGCGTTATCATCTCTGGTTATCGCTGCAACTTTTCCTATTCCATCAATATGTCCTGAAACTATATGTCCTCCGAACCTTCCGTCAGCCGCCATTGCCCTTTCAAGATTAACAGCACTTCCACTCACCAGCTTTCCAAGTGATGAGCGGTTCAACGTCTCGTGCATTACATCAGCAGTAAATGTATTATCATATATCCCTGTCACTGTAAGGCACACACCATTGACAGCAATGCTGTCTCCTATATGTGTCCCCTCAAGGACTTTTTCTGCCTGTATTGTAAGAATTGCTGACGCCGTTCCTTTTTTTACATTATTTACATGTCCGATTTCTTCAATAATTCCCGTAAACATTACAACTCTCCTTCAATCAGAATATCCTCACCAAGAAGACGAACGGTCTTGTTTCTCAACTGATATGCTTCATCTACATTTGCAACACCCTGACCTTCAACTGCTGTTTTACTATCCGCCCCGCCAAATATCTTAGGTGCAATGTAAGTCTGAACCCGGTTCACAATTCCAGCCTGCAATGCAGAGAAATTAAGAGTTCCACCGCCTTCCAGCAATATGCTGTCAATCCCTCTATCGCCAAGCATTCTCATAAGTTCTTTTAAGTCGACATGATGCTCGTACTCATCTGTAACCAGCACTTCACAGCCTGCATTTTCATATAGGGATTTCCTGCCGCTATCGGTACTGCATGTAGCAATTATTGTTGGTATCTGTACTGCACTTTTTACAATTCTGCTGTCAGGTGGTGTCCTTAATCTGCTGTCACATATGATTCTTACTGGATTGTGTGGATTACCTATTTCTTTGCTTCTGCAATCGAGCATCGGGTCGTCTGCAAGCACTGTGCCGACACCAACCATAATTGCCGCATATCTGTGGCGGTCTGCATGCACATTTTCTCTTGCCTGCTCACCTGTAATCCACTTGGAAAGTCCTTTATATGTGGCAATTTTCCCATCAAGTGTCTGTGCTGTCTTCATCACAACATATGGCTCTTTATTCCTTATGTAATGAAAGAATGCATAATTCATCGCCAGACATTCTTCATTGCATACACAACCTTCAACTTTAATCCCGTGTTCTTCCAGATATTTAACACCTTTTCCACTTACCAGGGGATTAGGATCCATCGAACCTATCACAACCCTGCTTATTCCTGCCTGCACAAGTGCTTCAGTGCAAGGCGGCTGTTTCCCATGATGGCAGCACGGCTCAAGTGTCACATATATAGTTGCTCCATTGGTATCTTCCTTACATCTTAAAAGTGCATCTCTTTCTGCATGAAGTTCACCATATTTCCTGTGCCAGCCTTCACCTATAATTCTGTCATCCTTTACAATTACAGCTCCCACCAGCGGATTAGGATTAACCCAGCCTGTTCCTCTCTTTGCCAGTTCAATCGCCCGCTTCATGTAGAATTCATCTTCTTTTGAAAAATTATTATTTATTTCCTGCTGCATATCTGCACCTTCTTTCTGTTCCTTCCTGTCCAGCTTTTTTCTGTTCTGCTTTTTTCTGTCCTGATTTTCTCTATCCTTATTTCCCTTGTCTGCTGTATCTTAATTTCATTCTTAATGTGCTTGCTGCTTTCTTGATTTTGCCGGCTCAAAGTCGTGATACCTATAAGTAGTCGCATTTTCAATGGTTTAGTAGGTCTTTTTTCATCTTGTCTATAATATTAAACGCATTTCCATTCCTCAAAGACCTATAAATTCATTGTTTATAGCTCATTTAGTAGGTAAATCCATATGTTTTCTTTGGTTTTCCTCCAAAATAAACCTACCAAATTCTTAAAAAGCTTACATTTATAGGTTTTTACCAAATTTACCTGCTGCCATTCTGCTCTGAATTGCTATAATATGCCGCCAGATTGCTCAGAATTGAATTGCCGTAATATGCTGCAGCCACAATTGCCAATTCCAACATTTCAGACCAGACTCCGCCTCAATAATACAGACATCCTAGCACAACCAAAATCCAGCCCAGACATAAAAAAGGCTTCCAAAGCAGTTTCATTTCACCACTTCAGAAGCCATACGCCAAAATATCGAATTTCTATAATCAAATTCTTACTCTGACAATCAAAAAACTCTGAGATAATAATTCATCTCAGAGCCAGTATCCACATTCAAGCCAGCCATTCATTCTACTATGATTACATTATAAATAACTAACTTTAATATCACTTCTTCCATCCAGACTTTACTGTCGGCTTCGGAATTACACCGAATCATGCTCTGGCTTGCGCCTCGGCTCGTGGGCTTTACCACCGGTAGGGAATCACACCCTGCCCTGAAGTTCCATATGTATTAAATTATTTATAGTATACACCCGATTTTTAAAAAATCAAGTACTTGACATATTTATTAATTTTATGATACTATACCACGGCACAATTAAATATGGTTATATTGGAAACGACACATCCTCCGGATGATAACGAACAACACATGTTTTGCTTAAGTTATTATTAAGGAGGATTTTTTTATGCCAAAAAACAAGTTTCAGGATGTTATTTTCACAATTATTATGGCAACAATTATGGTCTATGGCATGGTCGTATACAATGTTGCCCTTAACACAGGTACTGTGAATGGTACTACTTTCTTAGCTGCAACGCATGAGCTCCCAATCATGGTTCCAATTGCATTCGTGCTCGAGTTCTTCGTTGTAGGAAAGATAGCTAAAATGCTTGCTTTCACTGTTATGCGTCCAACTGACAGACCACAGTTCATCACATATGCAATATCAATATGTATCTGCTGCATTATGTGTCCGATTATGAGTCTTGTAGCTACATTCCTTTTCAAAGAGCCATCCTTTGGCATGTGGGTTAAAACATGGGCAATGAACTTCCCTATGGCAATCTGCTATCAGATGTTCTATTGCGGACCACTTGTAAGACTTATATTCAGGGCAATATTTGTCAGAAAAAATGCTGAAGTCCCAGAAAACATGTGCGCTGTAGATACAGAATAATATTAACTATCAGGCAGGAGATTTTCTCCTGCTTTTTTATATATTACGGATATTCAGATAGAAAATGTGTTATTATATGAATATCAATCCAAAGAATGGAGAATTACCATGAAAGCATATGAAAGATTATTAAAATATGTCACTTTCCGTACACCAAGTGATGAAAACAGTGAAACAACTCCCTCATCTGCATGCCAGTTTGAGTTAGCCAGATTTCTTAAAAATGAGATGGAAGGATTGAACTTATCGGACATTGTACTTGACGATATGTGTTACCTGTATGGTAAGCTTCCAGCAACAAGCGGTTATGAAAATGTGCCTGCTATTGGATTTATTGCACATATGGATACTGTGTCCGATTATTGCAACCATGATATTACACCTGTTATAACAGAGAACTTCAATGGTGAATCACTTACACTTCCTGCCGGGATAACTCTGTCTGTGCATGATTTCCCTCATCTTAGTACTCTTAAAGGACGCACAATTATCACGTCTGACGGAAGCACTGTTCTTGGCGCTGATGACAAAGCAGGTATTGCTGAAATCCTGACTATGATAGAACATTTGCAGAAAAACAATATACCTCATGGAACAATATGTGTGGCATTCACACCTGATGAAGAAATTGGCAGGGGAGCTGAGCATTTTAACATAGAACAATTTGGTGCCCAATACGCCTACACAATTGACGGCGACACAGAAGGCGAGATTCAGTACGAAAACTTCAATGCATGCAAAGCTGATTTTCACATTAAAGGCTTCAATGTACACCCAGGTTCTGCCAAAGACACCATGATTAATGCCAGTCTTGTTGCAATGGAGATTAACAATGCACTTCCTGCTATGGAAACCCCTCGCGGCACAGAAGATTACGAGGGCTTTTACCATCTTGTCAGCATGTCTGGCGATGTCAGTGAGGCTTCGCTTAATTATATAGTAAGAGACCATGATAAGAATTTATTTGAAGCAAAGAAAAATACTCTGCGATTAATCGAAAAGAATATGAATGAAAAATGGGGCAAGGGAACTGTTACGCTCACCATTAAAGACCAGTATAAGAATATGTCAGAAATCATTGCGGGCTGCATGAATCTTATTGAAAATGCAAAGAAAGCCTGTGAACTGGCTGATATAACACCGCTTATTCTTCCTATCCGAGGGGGAACAGACGGCTGTCAGTTAAGCTTCAAAGGACTTCCATGCCCTAACCTTGGAACTGGAGGACACGCATACCACGGTCCTTATGAACATATTACTGTTGAAGGCATGGATATGACCGTTGCTATGCTTGTTAAATTGGTTGGAACATTTACTGAATAACAACTATATTTCATAACACAAAACAGGAGTTAAGCTATTGACCTACTCCTGTTTTGTATTATCAGTTGCTATTCAGTTTTTATTACTTTCGCTTTGAAACAACATACATAACTGCTGCTGCAATACATCCAGCTAACGCAATAATTGCTATTACAAGCCATAATTTCCCATGATTTCTGTCCCCAGTGTTAATTGATGATGCATTTGTTTCATTCTCATCAAATGTATACTGGCTTGTTGTTTCTGATTCTATCTGACTTATGGTCTCTGTTTCAGATTCTTTAATACTCTCTGTCTCCAGTTCTGTTCCTTTAGTACTTTCCATCACTGTTTCGGATTCTTTAATACTCTCTGTTTCTGTCTCTTTAATGCTCTCTGTCTCCGGTTCTTTAACAGTAAAATGTGCACTCGCTGTTCCACTCGATGAAGCAATACCTATAACATGCTCTCCCGTCGATAATTTTTTTATTAAATCTGGATTAAGTGTTACAATAATACTTCCTGCTTTTACCGTATAATCCTTGTCTTTTACAAGCTCTCTGCCATCAAGTTCTACTTTTACAAAATCTGAAAATGCTGCATTAGACTTAAATGTAATTGCCTTATCAGAATTCTTATCAATTATACATTTATCACCAGCAATTATTTCTGGTGCCAGTTTCGATGTAACAACACTATCTTTGTCTATCTGCTTTGATGCATTTGAATCTGCAAAGTATTTTAAACATAAAGAGCAGTAATAATATTCAATATTACCTTCCTGAGTCACTGTAGCTGCTTTAGCTTCTACATGCTGTAACTTATGATTATCCTTATTTAATTCACCATATTCCTCATGACATACTTCACACACTGCACGATTGACGCATGTTGCCTCTCCACCACTATGAATATGCTCTGGAATACCACCCTTTATTTCAAATGTGAGTATATTATTCACGATTGAATTGACTCTGATATAAATATCTCCGTAAATCCATATATCTTCACCTATTCCTAATGCTGCATCTGCCTTTGTGTTATACTGTCCACCAAGAACTTCATAATTCCATTTAGGTGATGAAAAATACATATTACTTGGAAACTTAGTGTCACTGTCTATAAGATAACATACAAGCCCGGATTTTAATGAAATTTTATCCACTCTGTTTCCATTAATCTTGAACATATGCTTATACTGAGAATCATATTTGTTGCCATTATCCTCAAAGTTTCTGTACTCAAGATACAATGTCTTACCCTTTTCCGGAATATCCATCTTATATCCTGTAATATTATCCGTACCTGAAGTTCCTAATGCTTTAAGGCTATATTCTCCTTCAGACAAAATCGTCTTAATATCATTCTCATCAGTCCAGCCTAATACTTCTTTCTCCTTAAGAGACATAAACTGTGGAACTGGAGATATATGCTTTGCCATAACTGACATGAAATACACTGGTGACGCATTCTTTGAGTTATATAAATCCTTCAGCCCCATAATATGTCCCATTTCATGTACTGCTGTTGCAATTGATACAAATACCCGGTTATCCTCATCCTTAAATAAATATCCGTTAGTATCACCATCAGGCTTACAATACGAATTAGTTATCTGGACATATTTGTAACTATTAATAGTTTTTTTGCCGGTATTAACAGAAATATTATTAACATAATCTGTATAATTCCACAATGGTGAAGACCAGCTTACTGATATATTACCTGACTTATTATTCTTATAAATAATTGTAATTGAATCAATAGTACCATTGTTATCCTTATCAAGCACACCATAGTCATAGTATACAGTATCATTATAATCAGAAATTTTATTACCAGATGCCATGGCATTATTAACAGCTTCTGACCACTCCTGCCTAAGCTCATACATTCTGCTTGCACGCTCCGAAGCATCTTTATAACCAATAGTATTAATATCGCTGTACTCTGCATAATACCCACGAGGATGTGAAAGTACAATTGAGCCGCCATTATCATATAGATATACACTTCTCATTCTTAATTTGTTATCTGATACACATCTGTAATAATCGCCTACACTATATGAACCTGCATTATATGAATTATCTGTTATTTTTCTAACAGAACTGCCTTCATATACATCATTTATAAATTCGGTTTCACCTGCAAATCTGGCAAATACCACTAAATTAGTAAAATTACTGTCATCATCATATGCCTGTATCCTGTCTTTATCACCTGTTAATAACAAAATTGACAGAAAAACAGCGCAAAATAACAGTATTAGTTTGATTTTTCTCATAAAAATTCCTTTCCATGTATAAACAAGCTAACTATTATATTATCCGGTTTCTCTGTCAGAATCTTACCATATTATTAAATTTAATTCAATTCAAATAACTATTTTACGGCTTGCACACACCACAAGCCTCATACCCCATATCAATAATCTCCTGCCTGCTTCCTGTATAAATCTTTTTATTGGAAGCATCCATGCTCTTGGCACTGTTGCAGGATTCCTTATGGAACTTCTTAGTATTCGTATTAAGTACATATGTCTGCACATTTGCAGAATCAGAAACTGCCGCCTGTGAACTGCTCTCTGTCACTGAATTGTCCAGATGGCTGTTACCTGTTGCATAATCAATAGCAATTCCCGGCTGTGCATTAAAACAATACACATTGAAAAGAATTCCATCACCATTATCCTCAACTGACTTAGCCTCCATCTGCACACCGCTGGCAACAAGATTATCGCCAGAAAATACGGGTGTTACGCGGTACAGAACATGATTACCAGTTTCCTTTATGTAATCTGCTACCATATTTTCAAAAGGCAGCATACCATCAACATTAAGATATCTTGTTCCTGTAATCAGATTCTTTTCATTGGCATTCTCACCAGTAAGCTGATAACCTATAAGATGGCACCTGTTATACAGATATTTACCATCAACACTATCGTATTTTGCTGTCTGCCATCCCGTAGGTTTTACTTCACCAATTGCACCACGTTTCTCAGTAGGCATAATGTCTTTACCTATATTAGCAAATGCAGTAGTACATCTTCCAAGTTCATCCAGTTCTCCGTAACTCTCAAATGATATAGTCGTGAAGTCAGCATCATTAAACGCTGGGTTATTATCATTAATTACAACATACGGTTCACCCTGATATACTAAAGATGCCATATCATCTGCAACAGCCGTACTCTGAACCTCAGCACTCCCCACAGTACCAGCCTGATTATCCTTCTTAGAAGAGCATCCGCTTAACCCAAATCCGATTCCTGCAATAAAGAACACCAGTAAAAATGCGGTTACTCTCCTTAGCACTTCTAACCTTATATTACGCATGTATTTTTCCTTATTTCTTTCTTACATATCTTTCTTCAGTAATTTTCTCATGAGAATTACCCTCAAAATCAGTAGAACCCTCCAGTTTAAAATCATTAAGCATGTCCTTAGGAAACTTCACATCAGAAGGATACTTCCTGTTCCATTTATACAGGTAAACCTCATCCACCATATCCTCATAAGAAACAATCTCAGAGTCCTCAACAAAACAGAAATCGTCCTTTCCAGCAAAACCAAACTCCTGATTAACCTCAATATTTTCATAATCACCAAAAAGCTGCTTACTATATAAAGAAAGCCATAACTTCCCGCCATCAAGCATCTTAATAATATGCTCATTAAGAACACTGTCCTTAGAAACTCGTCTGTTATTAAACATAATTCCATAATCATCATCAACAATAGA
>ERZ773108.3559-NODE-3559-length-11788-cov-3.283985_pt1 | contig 11788 bp, 8 predicted proteins | sample MGYA00580570_ERZ773108 | MGnify/ENA primary metagenome ERZ773108 (study PRJEB29015, sample SAMEA2737840) | human gut metagenome | biome: human gut; feature: human-associated habitat; material: faeces | place: China | collected 2012 ...
GGTGTGGCCGATGAGCTGGGCGGCGGAAGTGTAGATATTTGCCATAGGAATGCCTCCTAACATGAAATAGACTAAAACGGTAGATTTACCATGGGAATGTTATACACCTTGGGCGGGGATTTGTCAAGAGAAAAGCTCCCCGGGAGGGGAGCTTTTTGGTGGGGCAATTAATCATGCTTGCGGAGAAGGGCGGCGGAGCCGAGGGCTGCGGCGACGGCAGCGGCGACGGCCAGGCCGACCAAGTCATTGGCGCCGGTGGAGGGATTGGGCTGCTGGGCCGGTTTCTCCTCTTCGGCGGGGCGGATGATGACGATGGTGCCGGGGTTATCGGGGGTGGGAGGTTCGATCTCGCCGGTGGCTGGGATTACTTCAGTCTGCATTTTATGTTTGCAAACTGTGCACTCCTTATGCATGGAACCGGCTGTGGTGGCGGTTGCAGGGGTATCGATAATCCAATCACTGGAGATATGATCCTCTACATAAAACACTTTGCACTCACACTCACGGATATGATTTGTACCGCTGTCAGTAACTATTGTGTACGCATGGGGCTTCTTGTCTGTTATTGCATTGCACTTTATACACTTATGCCAGTGATACTCATTGTCTACTGTATCTATTGTCCATTCAGTGGTCCAAACATGCTCACAAGTTGTGCCAGTGGATTTATCGTAGCCACAGTCACTGCAAACATCACCTACGAAATTGTGATTTTTTTCGACTACATTTCCACACACACAAGTGCCAATATGCTTTTCATTATCATTGGCATTGGGAGCCCATGTGTAAGAATGGCTTACCTTGGCACTGTAACCACAGCTGCCGCAGATGTTCGAATGAGAGCCATCATGATTGTCTCTATGACCAGTCACATTGTGCAGCTCTTGTGTAGTTGTATCATAAGCTTTGCAGATGGTACACTGATGAGCATGATGATAATCTCCTGTGTCGTGCCATGCTTCATCCCAAACATGCTGGTGGGTAGAGCCGCCGCCGGTTTCGAGGGTCAGTGTGGTGACGCGGAGGTACTTATAGGTGCTGTAGTTTGCGGAATTGAATTCCTCCAGCAGGTTTCCGGTAGTGCTGGTGCTGGCGTAGCACTTATAGCCGGAGCCTAAGTCAAATGCACCGTTAGCGTGGCCATCTTTATTGGTGGAAATAAGATTGCCATTGGTATTTTTAATTACTACTTCGGCATTGATGGTAACATTGCCATAGGAATAAACCGGCAGGTAATTGCCGCTGATAGTCAGGCTGGCATTGGATGCATTTTCAGCATTTTCAATGAAAATTGTCGAATATGCTCCTTCGCCCAAGATGGCATGATGGCCAGCATTGTTAATGCTGTTTGTCCCAATCAGCTTGATATGGATCTCGTTACTGGAAGCATTTAGATTGGTCATGATCACGCCCGTGCTGCCACCCGTACCGGTACTGCTAATGGTAGCATTATTGAGGGTAAAGTCGTTTTCGCTATCACAGTAGATGTTGTAATCCCGTGCAGTACCATCGGTAATATTGCCATTTGCATCGGTCTTGTAGTACTTGCCTACATACATGGTCTGGCCTGCGATGGTGTAATTGGCAGCGACCTGGGGGGTGGTGTACGCATCGCCGCGGGTGATGGTGACCTTATAGCCGCCGGTGCTGGTGCAGTGACCCGGGATAACATTTACTTTTCCACCCGATTGTACCCCTTCGCTTACCACATTAATGTAGTAGGGGTTACTATCTCCAGTGCTATAGTGATTATAAATGAATGCTTTGATTGCTCTATGTGCTAAGCTACTGCTGCTATGCAGCATATTCTCGGCAACTATATTAACCTGTCCCTTGGCGTAAATATTACCCATATCACTTCCATCACCGAAAGAAATGGTAGAGAAATTGTGAGAACTATTTTGAGCAATAAGGGACGCATCTACAACGCTGATAACCTTCTCCTTAGGCATCCAAACCGCAGCGCCATCACTATCGGTCTGTGCCATTACTTGTGCGCTGCCACTAATACTAAGGTTTCCGCTTATTTCAAAGGCCGACGGCATTTGACTGGGGCGAAGTTTGTCATCTCTATCTCTTGGGGTGTCATATTTATTATAGGCCTTTACGGTGTACGCATTGGTACCGGGGTTACCGGAAATGGTAACATTGCCGCCGACCTCGATGGCAGGATTGGTAGCAGCGGTGCATTCCGCACTAAGCTGCGTTCCCTCACCAGTCACAGTGAGGTTACCACTGACCTCAACAGCGGGTTTATCCTCGCTGGGTCTATTGACGGTAACATGAGCGCCGCCGGTGATGGTGAGGTTTGCGGTATGTTGAGTGTTATTGGGTACCCGGATGGAACCGACGGTAAGGGAGCCGGAGCCGGAGCCGGAGATGGTGAGGTCCTTTTGCGTGGTTACGATGGAGGAAAGGGTGCTGGTGCCCTCGAGGACCAGGGTGCTGTCGGCCAGGGTGGCATCGAACGAGAGGGCCGCCGTGCCATTGAAGTTCTTCAAGGTGATGGTATTGTTTTCCCTGTCTACGGTAGCGGTGCCGCCGTTTCTATCAGTAATAGTTTCGCCCTGCTTTAGAGTTGTGCCATCGTAGCTGATGGTGGAAGGCTTAGCGGCGGCAGGGGTGATGGTGATAGACTTGAAATAGAGGTCTTTATCAGTGCTAGTGCCCTTGAGGATAGTTTCAAGAACCGGGCTGCTGCCAATGTCCTCGGTTGTGGGCTTAACCACTGGTTTTTCACCTGTTATATCATACTTGGTTTCATCAATGGTGACATTGCCAGCTACATGGAGGGCGTTAAGCGGTTTAACATAGTTATGACCGGTTGTTAGCATTATCTTTCCGGTATTTTCAAATTTGAGATTGCCCACCTGCATATCGATAGCATATTGTTTAGCGGAGATATCAAGGCTGCCGGAGCCGGAGAGGACAACCGTGACATCATTAACGCCAGAAACATTAGGAGCAACAATGCCGCTGCTAACATTGCTTATTTGGTTGGTGCCTGCCAGATTGATGGTGTAGGCGCCATTAGCCATAAACTGGATAGCGTTGATGCCACTGGTGATGTTGACATCCTTGAGGGTGAGGGTTTTAGACGCCTGATCGTAGAAATAGGTGCCGGAGCCGTTGGCGGATGGGATTGAGGTTTCCACGCCGACAACGGCGTCTTTGCCAGCGATGAGGACATCGGAGGTTCTTTGAAGGGCGGGGACGGAGATTTTTACATATTCTTTGCCATTGATATTATCGATGTTAGTTTCGGTAGCATAGTAAGCGTTGCTGCCAGCCTTAACTGTAGCACCGGTGATATTATAAGTTACAAAGCCAAAAGGCTTGCCATATTTTTCATCATATGCCCATGCAGTAACACTAGATTTTTCATCTGCAACAATTAGAGTACAAGGCTTAGATTCTGTACCCGAAATGGCATAACTTTTGAAGTGCTGTGTAACGCTAGAACCAGAGAAATTGTCAGCGTATGTATTAGTTGCGCTAAGGGATGCACCACCGGAAACGGTAATAGTACCACCTTCCACGCAAACTGTCGCAGGGGACGAATCAAATCCCTGATTTGTTGCGGTTACATTCGTTCCACTTCCTGAAACGGTGAGATTGTGATTATTGCCTACATGAATAGCGTTGCTGGTAGTATTTTTATTGAGATAATCATTACCATTGAGAAAGCTAACATTTACGGTAATTCCGCCATTGATTGTAATATCGCCCACATTTGAATACAGTGCGGCCCCATAGCTTTTACTTTCATTGCGAGTAATATTAAGGGTGCCCTTACCTGTAATTACAAGGTTATTGTCATTGCCCATCTCGATGCAGGGTACATCGTTTTTCTCTGTAGATGTAGATTCTTTCTTGAGAGTAAATTCTATGGGATAAACCCTATGATCATGGGATGTTCCACGACGAATCGTAATGGTAACGGTATTATCCTTTTTGGTCAGTTCGAGATTATCATTGGTTCGATTCTTATTATTGGCATTATCAAATACACCAGTATGATAATAGTAAACAGGAATATAGGCACCAGAAGTAGTGTCCTTCTCAAACTTCCAGCCTCTTCCGTTGATGGAGATATCATAGTCCTTCCCTGTTGTCTCCCCCGCCAAGGCAGTGGTGGGGAGTAGGACAAAGACTAAAGCCAGCGCGAGCAGGGCGCTGAGCAGGCGTTTTTTCATGGGGGTGGGCCTCCTTTTCATTTTTCTTAAAATTGTGGTTTTACTGGGCGCAGAGGCCCTACTTTCAGCCCCCATAATACCCCCTTTTAGGGGGTATTTTTCGCCCAGGGGGCGAAATGCGGGCAAAGCGGTGTGAATTGCAGAAACGCCCTAAAAAGTGCACAAAAAGCCCCCGCGATGGAAGGCTTTTTGCTAAGAATGGGAATATATGGTATCCCCAAATATTATTAACCGTTACATAATGCCGCCGGCGGTGGAGGTATAGACGCCCAAGATGAAGGCCACAATGCACAGCACGGCGCAGACGAGGGTATCGGTTTTTTTCTGCCGCTGGACGAGCTTTTTTAAGAGGGCATCGTAGTTTTCGCGGTTTTGGTCGTAATCCGGCTGGGCGGCCAGGGTCTCTTCCATCTTTTTGCCGTACAGGCGGTAATCCGCATAGGTAAGGGCGGGCATAAGCACGATGAAAAGCAGGAAAAACAGCATGGCTGGTGCCTCCGTTCTATTGGGATAAGATGCAGGGAAGCTCCGGCCGGAAAACCGACCGGAGTATGGCCCGTGCTAAATTCAGGAATCAGTGCAGCAGTGCATTGGGCAGCACGGTGACGATCTCCGGAATGTAGGTAAAGAGGAACAGGTCGATAATAAGAACTGCCAAGAAGGGCAGTACCTGCCGGATGACCTTCTCCAAGCGAACTTCGCAGATGCTGGAGGAGACAAAGAGGTTCATGCCGATGGGCGGGGTGATCTGGCCGATGGAGAGGTTGATGATCATGATAATACCGAAGAAGGTCTTATCGATGCCATAGGCGCTGATCAGCGGGACCAGAACAGGGGTGAGCAGGGTGATGGCGGCGACATTATCCAGCAGGGCGCCGGCCACAAACAGGGCCAGATTGACGAGCAGCAGAACGACAGCGGGGCTATCGGTGATGCCGCTGATGGCAGCAACGATCTGATTGGGGATCTGCTGCATGGTGAGCATCCAGCCGAACACGGCAGCGGCGCCGATGAGGAACAGGATCATAGAGGTGCTGACGCCGGTCTTGACGCAGGCCTCATAGGCTTTCTTGATATTGAGCTGCTTAAACACAAAGTAGCCAATGATGAAACCGTACAGAACGGATACGCCGGCGGCTTCGGTAGCGGTGAACTTGCCGCTGTAAATGCCGCCCAGGATGATGACCGGGGACAGCAGCGCCAGGAAGCTCTGAATAACGATCTTGGCCTTGCTCTGGGTATGGAACTCAGCGATATCCAGCTCGGAGGTGCCGTAGCCGTTTCTCTTGGCGCGGAAGTACTCGACGACCATAAGGCTGAGGCCCATGATGATGCCGGGGATGATACCGCCGGTGAACATCTCCAGGACGGAGACATCAGCGACGATGGCATACATGAGCATGGTGCCGCTGGGAGGAATAATGAGGCCCAGCAGACCGGAGGAAGCGATAACAGCTGCGGTGTATTCTTTCTTATAACCGGCTTTTTCCATGGGCTCTACCATGATGCCGCCGATGGCAGCGGCCGTAGCGGTAGCGGAACCGGAGATAGCGCCGAAGAACATGCAAGCCAAAGTGGTGACCATGGAAAGGCCGCCTTTGAACCGGCCTACCACACGGTTGGCCAGGTAGATGAGCTTATCGGAAACACCGCCCAGGGTCATGACTTCACCGGCCAGGGTGAACATGGGAATAGCCAGCAGAGAGAACTTGCTGACGCCGCTGAGAAGCTTCTGGGTGATGATAAGCGCATTGAGAGTGCCGCCCTGCAGAATGGTGAGCAGAGAGGCGGTGCCCATCGCCATGCCGATAGGAACAGCGATAAGGAGCAGAATGCCGGTGGAAATCAACAGGAATGCAGTCATGCGGTGACTTCCTCCTTTCCTTTTTTGGCAAAGAGATCAGCGAAGCGGTCTACAATGAGAAGGATGAAGTTAAGGATCATGCCAACGGCACCAACGCCTACCACAAAGTAGTACCAGCCATAAGTGATGGGAGAAGAGCCAACAATAACATGCATATTCTCGCCTGTCATCTGGAAGGCCTGGGAGGTAACGACCACCAGGAACGCAATGCTGATGAGATCAGCAATGATGAGGATGACTTTGGTGAGCTTTTTGGGCAACAGATCCACGAAGAATTCCAAGCGGATCTGTTTATTATTGGCCGTAGCAGTGCAGGCCCCCAGGAACACACTGCAGATTAGCAGGAATACGATGAGATCCTGCGACCAAGGCAGTGGAACGAACGCGATAAAGCGGGAAATGATCTGCAGCAGCAGAACCAGGAACATGGCGACCATGACAATGCCCAAAAGGAGATTGCAGACCTTGTTGAAGGCTCCGACCGCAGTTTTCAGCGTTTTACGGAACATAGAATTACTCCTTTACTGATAAGAGAACTTGAGGAGGGGCAGAGTCGGGCGGGTGTGCCCGGCTCTGCCGTGGAGATGACTCAATCAGTTAGCCTTTCAGCTGGTTGTACAGAGCGGTGAACTCATCACCGTACTGCTTGCAGTAGGACTCGGTTACAGGAGCCAGAGCCTCTTCGAAAGCGGTCAGATCGGGATAGGTGATGGTAACGCCCTGCTCCTCGATGAACTTGAGGTCGGAAGCTTCGGACTCGGAAACGGTCTTAACATCAGCAGCGCAAACTTCCTTGGCAGCATCCAGCAGGATCTGCTGCAGCTCGGGAGACAGGCTATCGAACTTGGCCTTGTTCATGATGAGGGGCTCGGAAACATACTGATGATGGGTAACAGCTAGATACTTCTGAACCTCATAGAACTTGCTGCCGATGATATTGGAGGTGGGGTTTTCCTGAGCGGAAACGATGCCAGTCTGCAGACCGCTGTAAGTATCACTCATGGAAAGGGTGGTGGGGTTGGCGTTCAAGGCGGTCAGCATATCAGCGATGAGCTTAGCGGAGCCGACGCGAACCTTCAAGCCGGAGAAATCGGCGGGGCTGTTGATCTCGTTATTGGAGGTAACAACACGGAAGCCATTGGCAGCCCAGCCCAGGATGGTCATGCCCTGCTTTTCGATAGCGGTATTGAGGGTAGCAGCTACATCGCTATCAGCGAAGGTGAGAACATGATCCCAGGAAGTGAACGCATAGGGCATAGCGATAACATTGAACAGCGGATCATAGTTGGCGAGGTAAGCATCGGGATCCAGAACCATATCCTGGGCACCGGACTTAACGGACTCCAGCATCTCGGAGCCGGAACCGAGCTGCTCGGCGGGGAAGATATTGATGATGAGCTGTCCATTGGACTTCTCTTCAACAATCTTCTTGAAGGATTCAGCGAGGACCTGATAATGGTGATCGGTGTTGTTGGTGTGGCCCAGGCTCAGCTGAATGGCCTTAACATCGTTGCCACCATTGTTGTTGTCGCCGTTGCTATTGCCGCAGGCAACCAGGGTCAGGATCATAGCCAGTGCCATAATCAGTGCGATGATACTTCTTTTCATGATTTTCTTCCTTTCTTTTTTGTCCGAATTTTTATCTCATGTGATCTCTCACATATGACCTAATTGTACCGCAACCGTGCGGGAAGGAAAGCCGGGAATTAACGGCATCTTAGCCGTGGCAGGCCAGCGCCATACTGCCGCCCAGATGGGCGTGGATCTCCTCGCACATATCGCGGGCGGTCTGGGTGAGCATTTCCAGATTATAACCGGTGTGAATGCCCATCTTCTCGCACATATTTACGAGGTCTTCGGTGGCGATATTGCCCTTGGCGCCGGGGGCGAAGGGGCAGCCACCCATGGCCGCCAAGGAGGCATCAAAGTGGGTGACGCCTTCTTCCAGGGCTACAAAGGCATTGGCAATGCCCATGCCGTGAGTATCGTGCAGGTGCGCACAGATGTGATCTGCGCCGACCAGGCCGATCATGTGGCGGAGGACTTCCCGGGTGTGGGTGGGGGTGGAGATACCGGAGGTATCGGCCAGGCCAAAGTACTCCACACCGACGCTGTGGGCCTCTTCTACGATCCAATCCAGACGCTCCAGCGGGATCTCATCGCCAAAGGGAGAACCGAACACGCAGGGCAGGGCCAGCTGGATGCGAACATCGCCGGTCTGCTGGGAAGCCAGCTCCTTGAACTGAGCCATGCTTTCCTGAATGGTACGGCGAGAATTGCGGAGGTTGTGCTCCTCGCTGGCACTGACCACGAAAGACAGCATATGGGAGCCGGCCGCAACGGCGTCATCGGCACCGCGCTTATTGAGGGCCAGGGTGCTGAGGGTGCAGCCTTTTTCGGCGGCGTAGGGCTTGATCGCCTCGAACACGGCGGCCGCATCGGCCATCTGGGGCATGACCTTGGGATTGACGAAGCTGGTAACTTCCAGCTCCTTGGCGCCGCAATCGATCATACGGCGGATGTACTTGATCTTGACATCGGTAGGAATGAACTCCGCATGATTCTGCCAACCATCACGGGGGCAGCATTCCTGGATATGGACCTCTTTAGGAAGTGACATAAACTTGTACCCTCCTTGTCAGTTATCAGTTGATGACGCCTTCGGCACGGAACGCTTCGAGCTGTTCCTTGGTGAAGCCGAGGGACTCAAAGATCTCTTCGTTGTTCTCGCCCAGATCCGGAGCGGCCTTGTAATAGACGCAGGGGGCTTCCTCCATCTTGAGGGGGTTACCAATGACGGTCAGCTCCTTGGGAGCATCGGGGTGCTTAACAGGCGCGGGAACCTTGACGAGCATCTCACGCACTTCCACGATGTTCTTATCGTTGGCGGCCTGCTCGCAGTTATAAATGGGCGCTACAGGGATACCTGCCTCATCGATGATCTTGCAGACCTCGGAAACGGTTTTATCGGCAGTCCACTTTTCGATGATCTCCTTGAGGGAATCCGCGTTCTTCTTGCGGGACTCGGTATCGCAGTACAGGGGATCCTGGGCCAGTTCCGGCATACCCATGGCAGCGGAAAGCTTTTCAAAGTGCTTATCGGTGCCGGAGGCGATGACGAAATAATCGTCCTTGGCCTTGAAGGAATCATAGGGTGCAGAGGTGATGTACTTATTGCCGGTCTTGACGGGGCTGACACCGGTGTAAACATACTGCATCATCTTGGCTTCCATGCCGGAGAAGATGGAATCGACGAGGGCGACATCGATGTGGTTGCCTACGCCGGTTTTTTCACGGTTATACAGAGAAGCGCAGATGGCGAAGCCAGCGTTCAGACCGCCGAACAGGTCACCAATGGCCATACCGGCACGGGTGGGCTCGCTGCCCGGCCAGCCGGTGATGCTCATGCTGCCGCCCATAGCCTGGCCGATGAGGTCGTAGCCGGGACGATTGGCATTGGGGCCATACTGGCCAAAGCCGGAGATAGAAGCATAAACCAGGCGCGGATTCAGCTTTTTGCACTCTTCATAGCTGAAGCCCAAACGGCCCATAACACCGGGACGGTTGTTTTCCAGCAGTACATCAGCGCTCTTTACCAATTCGCTGAACAGTTTTTTTCCGTCCTCTGTTTTGAGGTTGATGGCAACACCACGCTTATTGCGGTTCAGATTCTGGAAATACATGCTCAGTCCACTATTTTTTTCCAAAGGGCGCGCGTTGCGGACGAAGTTGCCGCCGGTGGTCAGGTTTTCCACCTTGATAACATCGGCGCCCATATCGGCCAGATACATACCACAGTAGGGACCTGCCAGGAAGTCGGTGAAATCAAGCACACGGATGCCCTTGAGAAGCTGTCTAGTCATGATAAATCCTCCTGCGGCGCGATACTTTCGCGCCAGAATCATTTTTCGCGCTCCGGGGGCGGCCGACCCCCAAAAACACACAAGATTCGCTTCCGGAAGCTTAATCTACGATTCCATGATAGCCAAGTATGTCGAAATTGTGAAATGCCAAGAAACGAGCTTGATTGATGCTGTTTTTGCATAACAGTCAAAGTGCTGTGATATTGTTTGTGATATTTGTGCAAAAAGCACATGATTCCAGCGATTTGACGGATTTTTGTATATTGTATTTGGTTGCTTTCCTCTTACTCGCATGGTAAAATATTAGGGAAGGCAAAGAGAATACTGTGGCCCAAACGAATGGAGGACACGCAAAACCATGACGATCTTTCAATTGGAATGTTACTACGCGTTAGCTCAGTCGCTTAACTTTACCCAAACGGCCAGCCAGCAGTATATCACCCAGCCAGCCCTAAGCCGAAGCATCTCCTCGCTGGAAAAGGAGCTGGGGATCAAGCTGGTGAACCGCACCACCCACACCGTTTCTCTGACCCCGGCGGGGCGGGTATTTGCCGAAGAGTGCCGCAAAATCATAAGCACCTACCAGGATGGCGTACAGAATGCCTTGACCGCCTCCCAAAGCATTGTAGGACGGGTACGGCTGGGAGTCCCTATCGATTCCTTTGAGCCATTGGCGGTAAAGCTGGTGCGTGCCATCACTGAAAAGCACTCCGGTATTCATATTGAGCTGAAATTTAATACCCCGACCCGGCTGCTGCGGGCGCTGGATGACGACCTGGTGGATGTAATCATTGCCAGCGGCCGCCCCAGAAGCGCCGAAAGCAAGTATCTGCTGGTGGACCGCCGGATGGACTATGTAGTGATATCCTCCGTTCATCCTCTGGCGGACCGGGAGGAAGTCTCCTTTAGCGAGCTGCGGTATGAAAACTTTATCGCTATCTCCCGTTCCTCCTCCATTGCCGGGTATCAGTCCATTATTGACCACGCCTCAGCCGGCGGGTTTTCTCCCAATATCGTGGGAGAAGCGGAGACGGTTTCCTCCCTGCTGATGATGGTGGCCTGCGGTGTAGGCATCACCGTGCTGTACAAGGAACACCAGCCCATTTCCGCCACCGACGCGGTGCGGTTTATCCCACTGAAGGGCGAAAAATACTTTAACCGATATCTCATTTGGAACCGGCTAGATAATTCCTGTCTGGATTCGGTACTGGAGGTCGCGAAAGGGCTTTTTACCCCCGAAGCAGAAGATGAATAAATAAAAAGCCCCCTGCGGGAGCGTAATATGCAAAAAAAGAACCCCCCAAGGGGTTCTTTTTTATTTGATTAGAAATTTTGAGATGGCACAAATGGACCCATCTACTAGTTTACTTTTCTCGTTAGAATAGCTGCCAAAAATCCTGGCTTTTCCGCCATGCGTGAATGGCAATGGAATATGGACTAAACCTCAACAATAAGGACTCCTTCATTTCCTGCCGGTAATTCCTCTTTTATGAGGCTCTTATCAAACAAAGCAGCACCGCCTTTGGCAATTTCGCGATTATCGGGTTTATCCATGCATACCGAATTGACATAAAAAACGGGGGCATTTATTTTGCCGGCCTGTTTGGCATATTCAAACTTTACTGTATTGTTCCATTCTAAATAGTTATAATCTGTATAGACAGGCCACCAAACGATATCCGGTTCCAACTCGTTCAGACGAGTGATGTTTTCTTCATACCAAAGGTCTCCGCATAACCCAACGGCAACCTCCCTACCGAGAAGGTGAAATGTGTGAAACCCATCACCCTCACAGTATTCTTTCCCCGCAAAGGATTCTTTCCAGCCCGGAGATACTCGACGATATAAGTCTATGATTTGGCCAT
>ERZ773108.3562-NODE-3562-length-11781-cov-6.371738_pt1 | contig 11781 bp, 9 predicted proteins | sample MGYA00580570_ERZ773108 | MGnify/ENA primary metagenome ERZ773108 (study PRJEB29015, sample SAMEA2737840) | human gut metagenome | biome: human gut; feature: human-associated habitat; material: faeces | place: China | collected 2012 ...
TCCGATTCCTTTCTGTAAGATTTTGCGCTGCGCGGATATCTCCATTGCTAAAAAAAGCCCCGCATATGCGGGGCTCTTTTAGTCATCCTTATGCGATGTGAACGTTAACCGCTCTCAGCTTTCTGGAATCCTTAGGATCGCTTTCTACATCGAAAGTTACCTTCTGGCCTTCTTCCAGAGTTTTGAAGCCATCTACCTGGATAGCGGAGAAGTGTACGAATACGTCCTCGCCGTTTGCATCGTTGGTGATGAAGCCATAGCCTTTGCTGGAATTAAACCACTTAACTACACCTGTGTTCATTTTCAAGTACCTCCTGAATAATTTGGATCAATTGGAGACGCCGCTGCGCGCTGACTTACGAAATCTATCCGTAAAAAAAGACTGTCCGCAAGCCACCATAAAGAAAAGGACGACTTTTCAGTACAGTCAGTTCTAAGCTCAAATTGATTCTGGAGCTATCATAGCATTATTCCCCTATTTTGTCAAAGATATTTTGCAGTTTTTTCAATATCGTAGTATGCTAAAAGGAGGTACCAAACGAAACACCAAGGAGGTTACAAAATGCAGTATTTTGAACGTCAAAATGACAGTCTGATCTTTCGCTTAAATGGAGAAACCGTCATGGTTTCCCCCTGGGGAGAAGACAGCCTGCGCACGCGGGCGGCATTGTTTAACGAGCTTTCAGACAACAGTCCGGCACTTCTTTCTCCGGCAAAAAGTGAGCCTGTTATCGAACTCGGGGAACGTCAGGCTGTAATTACCAACGGCAAAATCCACGCTGTGCTTTCCCTGCAGGACTGGGGCGATGAGCTGCAGATTTCCTATTATAATCAAAAGGGCGAGCTTCTGCTGCAGGAAATTCCAAACGGCGGTGCCCTGTTTTTAAAGGCACGTCGCTTTCAGTCCCTGCCCGGTGACTCTTTTTTTCTGACCGCATCCTTTGTCTCCAACCCATCAGAAAAAATCTACGGTATGGGACAGTATCAGCAGGAAACCCTCAATCTAAAAGGCTGTAATCTGGAGCTTGCCCACCGCAACTCACAGGCGAGCATCCCCTTTTACGTTTCCAGTCTCGGTTATGGCTTCTTATGGAATAATGCCGCTGTGGGAGATGTCCATTTCGGCACGAATATGACACAGTGGACTGCCCGCTCCTGTAAACAGCTGGACTACTGGATCACTGCAGGCGACACTCCTGCTGAAATAGAAGAAGCTTATGCCAACGCAACCGGAAAATCTCCCATGATGCCCGAATACGGTCTTGGCTTCTGGCAGTGCAAGCTGCGCTACTATAATCAGGAGCAGGTGCTTTCCATTGCCCGTGAATACAAGAAACGGAATATCCCCCTGGACGTCATCGTGATCGACTTCTATCACTGGCCCTACTGCGGTGACTGGCGTTTCGATGAAGAATTCTTCCCGGATCCTGCTGCCATGATAAAGGAGCTGCAGGAGCTTGGCGTAGAAACCATGGTTTCTATCTGGCCTGCCGTAGATTTTCGCAGTGAAAACTACGAAGAGATGAAGCAGCAGAATATGCTGGTAAAATCCAACTCCGGCGTCGATGTCCAGATGATCTTCCACGGCAATAATGCCTTTATGGACGCAACCAATCCCAAAACACGCCGCTATGTCTGGGAAAAATGCAAACAAAACTACGCGGACCTCGGCATTCGCACATTCTGGCTGGACGTTGCAGAGCCGGAGTATACATCCTACGATTTTGAAAACTACCGTTACTATTCCGGTACGGTACTGGAAACCGGCAATATCTATCCCAGAGAATACGCGCGGCTTTTCTACGAGGGGCAAAGGGAAAACGGTCAGGACGACATCGTCAATCTGATCCGCTGCGCATGGGCAGGCAGCCAGCGTTACGGTGCTCTGGTCTGGTCCGGAGATATTATGTCAACTTATGAGGACTTCCGTAAGCAGATCTGTGCCGGAATCCATATGGGACTTTCCGGCATTCCGTGGTGGACAACCGATATCGGCGGTTTCCATAACGGCGTTGCTGCAGATCCCGATTTTAAAGAGCTGCTGATCCGCTGGTTCCAGTTCGGTACCTTCTGTCCTGTTATGCGTCTGCATGGTAGCCGCCAGCCCTATACCCCAATTTATAACAAGGCGGGCGAGCTTCGCGAGGGAACCGGAACCGATAACGAGGTATGGAGCTATGGCGAAGAGGCTTATCAGATCATGACAAAATTCATCCATGTCCGTGAGCTGATGCGAGACTATACGAGAAGCCTTATGCAGCAGGCACACGAAAACGGTCATCCGGTGCTCCGTGCTCTGTTTTATGAATTCCCGTCCGATCCGATCTGCTGGGACATCAAGGATTCCTACCTGTTTGGATCTGATCTTTTAGTCGCACCGATCTGCCATGAGCATGCAGTAGACAGACAGGTTTATCTTCCTGCCGGCGCATCCTGGACAGATGCCCGCACCGGAATAGTTTATGAGGGCGGTCAGTGGATCACAGCGAATGCGCCGATGGATACGCTCCCCGTGTTCCTGCGCGACGGCAGACAGGACTACCTGATCGGAGAGATCTGATACAGCCACCACCGTTAAGAAAGGAACTTTCAACCAATGGATACCAAAAAAGACCCTTTCCAGAACCTTCAGGAAAGAATGCGCAACGCCCTTGCTGACCACTCGATCCGCGCGTTTCAGGAGCTTTCCAGCTCCACGCGGGATCTGATGTCCTGCTATCGCTGCGCGATTATGGAGATTGAAACGAAATTCCGCGTATTAAATGAACGCTTTTCCCTCCAGCACGACCGCAACCCCATCGACAGCATCCAGAGCCGCTTAAAGTCCCCCGACAGCATTCTGGACAAAATGCTTCGAAAAAAGCTGCCCTTTACCCTCGAGGCAATTGAAAACAACATCTTCGACATCGCAGGCATCCGTGTCGTCTGCTCCTTTGTGGACGATATTTACATGCTCGCCGACTGCCTGCTGCAGCAGGACGATATCACGCTGATCGAGCGCAAGGATTACATCAAAAATCCGAAGAGAAACGGTTATCGCAGCCTGCATCTGATTATCGAGGTGCCGATCTTTTTACAGAATGAGAAAAAAATCATGAAAGCGGAGGTACAGCTGCGCACGATTGCCATGGAGTTCTGGGCAAATCTCGAACACCAGCTCCGCTATAAAAAAGACCTGTCACCCGAGTTAATGGAGCAGACCTCCTACCAGCTGAGCGAATGCGCACGCTTAAGCGCTGTCCTCGACGAGCAGATGCAGGCGATCCGGGATATTATTGAGAAGGAAGAAGATTCGTCCGAAAAAAGCGACAGCCCTAAAAAGCCTTCCGACCTACTTTCCCGTCCGATCTTAAGTGCGCTGGAAAACTATGCCCCGAAGACAGAATAAGGAGGATACTTATCATGTTCAGCAGTCGATTATGGCAGCTATTTTTAGACTCTTTTCCCAAAATCCTGCTCCCGGGCCTGACGGCAACCATCCCGCTGACCATTATTTCCTTTTCGCTGGCGCTGGTGATCGCGGTGGTTGCGGCCCTCGTGCAGTTTGCAAATATTCAGGGGCTCAAGCAAATCGCCCGTTTTTATATCTGGATTTTCCGTGGAACGCCGCTTTTGGTACAGCTGTTCGTCGTGTTCTTCGGTCTGTCCAGAGTCGGCATCGTCCTGGATCCGTTTCCCGCTGCAGTCATCGTCTTTTCTTTAAATGAAGGCGCTTACTGTGCAGAAACCATCCGGGCGGCACTGGAAGCCGTTCCGAAGGGTCAGCTGGAAGCCGGTCTTTGTGCAGGACTTTCCTATTTACAGACCATTTTCCGCATCGTGCTCCCCCAGGCAATGCGTACCGCATTTCCGCCGCTGTCCAACTCCCTGATCTCCATGGTCAAGGATACCTCTCTGGCAGCCAACATCACCGTAACGGAAATGTTCATGGTAACCCAGCGAATCGTTGCCCGTACCTACGAGCCGCTTCTTCTGTATCTCGAAGTCGGTCTGATCTACCTGATCTTCTCCACCGTCCTGACAAAACTTCAGGCTGTCGGTGAGAAAAAACTCGGTTCCTACGGACAGAAAGGAGTCTGACCTATGCTGGAAATCCGAAATATTCATAAATCCTTTGGCAGCACTCCTGTCTTAGGCGGAATCGATCTGGACGTAAACCAGGGAGATGTTATCGCCATCATCGGTCCGAGCGGTTCTGGCAAAACCACACTGCTGCGCTGCCTGAATTATCTGGAGCACGCCGACGAGGGCACGATGGTCTTTGACCAGGAAACCTTTGCGATGAATAAAATTTCCAAAAAGGACATCGCCCGGCTCCGCAAAAAGACTGCCTTCGTGTTCCAGAACTATAACTTATTCGCCAACAAAACCGCCCTCAAAAACGTCACAGAGGGACTGATTGTCGGCCGCAAAATGCCCAAAGAGAAGGCACGTGAAATCGCTATGAAGGCGTTGGAAAAGGTCGGGCTTGCCGACCGCAGCGACGCTTATCCGGCACAGCTTTCCGGCGGTCAGCAGCAGCGTGTCGCAATCGCGCGTGCCATTGCCGCCCAACCGGAAATCATCTATTTCGATGAACCGACTTCTGCCCTCGACCCGGAGCTGACCGGTGAGGTCCTTTCCGTCATGCGTTCCCTGGCAAACGAAGGGATGACGATGATCGTGGTCACCCACGAAATGAGCTTTGCCAAAAATGTTTCCAATAAGGTCATCCTGATGGAAAACGGGCGTATCGTGGAACAGGGACCCTCGAAGGAGTTTTTTGCAAATCCGAAAGAAGAACGTACCAAAGCATTTTTACAGTCTTTTGACCAGCAGTAATCCGGCGCTTTACCTGTCCGGCTGCCGCTGGCAGGAATATCAGAAAGGAGTTATTTTTTTATGACTTTCAAAAAATCTATTGTACTGCTGCTTTCCGGCTCCATGCTGGCAGCGGCTGCTTTAACCGGCTGCGGTTCTGACAACACTGCAGCAGCTGTCTCCAACACAGCAGGCAAAGACCTGTTAGATCAGATCCAGGCACGGGGCAGCATCACGGTTGCCATGGAGGGTACCTGGGCCCCCTGGACCTATCACGATGAAAACGACGAGCTGGTGGGCTACGACGTAGAGGTTGCAAAGCTGATCGCAAATGAGCTCGGCGTCGATGTAAACTTCGTCGAGGGCGAATGGGACGGTCTGCTCGCCGGCCTGGACGACGGCCGCTACGACATCATGGTAAACGGCGTAGGAGTTACACCGGAGCGTCAGGAAAAATACGATTTTTCCACACCTTATGCCTATAATAAAACTGCTGTCATCGTCCGCAGCGACTACGACGAAATTCATTCCATGGAGGATTTAAAGGGAAAACACACTGCAAACACCATCAGCAGTACCTATGCGACCCTTGCGGAAAAATACGGTGCAGAGGTAACGGGCGTCGATGACCTGAATCAGACCATCGAGCTTTTACTTTCCAACCGAATCGATGCAACCCTCAACACAGAGGTGACCTATTATGACTACTTAAAGGCACATCCTGATGCAAATATCAAAATCGCCGCTTTGTCTGACGAGGTAGAAAAGGTTGCAATCCCCGTCCGCAAGGGCGACGATACAAAGACGCTGCTTGCAGCCATCAACGACGCACTCGCAAAGCTGGACGAATCCGGCGAGCTGACCGCATTGTCGGAAAAATACTTCGGAACCGATATCTCGAAGCTGGAAAACTAAATCACCAAAATTCAATTCAAAAAGCTCCTGTGCATATTCCTGCACAGGAGCTTTTGATTCGTAGGGTGTATTGTTTCGAAAGTTTATTCGTGAATCTCCAACGGAAGTCCGTCGGGATCTGCAAAAAATGTCATTGGTTTTCCGGTAAACTCATCGGTACGGATCGGCTCTGTCACAATTCCGAGGCTGTTTAACCGCACAACCGTATCCTCCACGCTCTCCACAAAAAATGCGAGATGCCGAAGTCCCTGTGCCTCCGGATAGCTCGGACGCTTGGGTGCATCCGGCTTGATAAACAGCTCGATCTCCTGCTCTCCGCATTTCAGATCGATCTTGCAGTCTGCTTTGTCTTTCCGGTGGTTTTCCCGGATCACCGTAAAGCCGAGCAGATCCACATAAAAATGTCTGGAGCGCTCATAATTGCTTCCGATGATGGCAACGTGATGGATTTTTTCGGATAAAGGGACCGCTTTGATTGCCAGCTGTCCGGTACGCTCTTTCAGTACGTCTGCTGCCGCCGATGCCTCCTGCGCACTGTCTGTCAGGGTCGGAACGATTTCTTCAAAAATTCCATCCAGCTCGTCCTGGGTCTGATAGGTTCCCGTCGTCAGGATCACAAACAGATCCTTATCCGGCAGCACAACGCCGAACTGTCCGAAGGCGCCATCCGCACGGAAGGACCCGGGTGTCCTGCACATCCAGCACTGAAATCCGTAGCCGTAAGCCCATTCCTTGACGTGTCCTTCCGCATCTCCGGCAGTCTCGATCTGCTTGGTGCAGGCAAGGTTAAACCATTCCTCTTCCAGCAGCTGCCTGCCTTCCCAGCGTCCACGGTTTAACACAAAATAAATAAAACGCGCCATGTCCTCCGTCGTCATCCGCATACCGCCGCCAGCCATTTCCACTGCTTCCGGTCCCGGGCACTTCGAACAGGTCAGAGAGGTGATGCCGAGGGGTTCCAACAGACGGGGCTTTAAAAATTCCGTCACATCACAGCCTGTTTTTCTCTTCAACACAGCCGCCAGCATATTTGTGCCCGCCGTATTGTATTTATAAAATGTTCCCGGCTCGTGTAAAAACGGGTGCTGTAAAAACTCCCGGATCCAGTCGGGGGATTCCATATCTATCTCTGTCTCATGTCCGCAGCTCATGGTCAGGAGATGCCAGAGGGTGACCTTCTGCAGATTTTCTGACGGCTCCTTCGGCAGAAGCTCCGGAAAAAGATCCACTAACCGTTCCTCCAGTGACAGGATTTTTTCCTGTCGTGCAAACCCGATTGCCGTTGCCGTCAGGGTTTTGCCAAAGGAATACAGCGGGTGGGGCAGCGTTGGTGCATACGGCTTCCACCAGCCCTTTGCCGCACATTTTCCATGCCGCACCACCATAAAGCTGTGCAATTCGATGTTCTTTTTCTCCATCCGGTCCAGGAACCGAAGAATTCCCCCGGAACTGATCCCCAGCGATTCCGGTGACGCATCCTGAAAATAAGACATACCCCATTTCCTCCTTTTTTTAGATGATACACCAAAACCGGCTCCCTGTTTTCGGAGCCGGTTTTGGTAATACACATCAATTCAGACCCGTTTCAGTTCATATGCACGGGTGCCCAGACCGATTTTTTCTGCCTGATCCAGCGTTGCTTCCCATTCCACATTCGGATTGGAATCCAGGAAATGATCGTGATGATGATGCCAGTCGGGCTTTGCCAGATGTTCTCCAAGCTGGCTGTTTGCGATCGGAGTCGCCTGCAGGCAGGCATCCGCACACGCCTGATCCAGCGCTACCGGGTCAAAGCTTGCAAACATACCGATATCCGGCAGGATCGGCGCATCATTTTCGCCATGGCAGTCGCAGTTAGGGCTGATATCCTGCACCAGTGAAATATGGAAGCAGGGACGGTTCTGACAGACTGCCATCGCATATTCTGCCATCTTCCGGTCCAGAAGCTCGTTTGCACAGCTGTTTTCATTATAAACCGCGTCAAAGCTGCAGGCTCCGATACAGCGTCCGCAGCCCTTACATTTGTCGTAATCGATAACCGCTTTTTTGTTCGGATATGTAATCGCGTCGCTTCCGCACTCATGTGCACAGCGTCTGCAGCCGCGGCATTTTTCCAGATCAATGGCAGGCTTTCCGCTGGTATGCTGCTCCATCTTGCCTGCACGGCTGCCGCAGCCCATGCCGATATTTTTGATGGCACCGCCAAAGCCGGTGGATTCATGTCCCTTAAAGTGCGTCAGGCTGATAAAAATATCCGCATCCATAATTGCGCGTCCGATCTTCGGTGCAGGACAATACTCTGCATTCGGAACCGGTACTTCTACCTCGTCCGTACCCCGCAGACCGTCTCCGATCAAAATCTGACAGCCTGTTGTGATGGTATTAAAGCCGTTTAAATTTGCACAGTCCAAATGCTCCAGCGCATTTTTGCGGCTGCCGGGATAAAGGGTGTTGCAGTCCGTCAAAAACGGAACACCGCCCTGTGCCTTGCACAGATCTGCCACTGCCTTTGCATAGTTCGGACGCAGAAATGCCAGATTTCCAAGCTCGCCGAAGTGCATTTTAATCGCGACAAACTTGCCGTCCATATCAATGTTTTTGATGCCTGCCGCGAGACAGACCTTTTTTAACTTATCCAGCTGACTTGTACCAACCGGGCACCTGAAATCCGTAAAATAAACTGTTGATTTTCCCATGCTTCCCTCCAAATTTTAGATGTGCATAGCACGGCACGTGCTGTTTTTCTGTCTTGAAGACATTTTACCATCTTACATCCGGAAATCCAATGCACTTTTCAAAAATTTGTCGGGTGACGCCACAGCCTGTAGTCCTGTTATTCCTCGTTTTCTCCCGTATCGGAAGCAATGGCCTGATCTATGAGCTTTTGCAGCGTTTCCGCCTGATTCTTCTCCGTAATAGCGCCCACGATGGGATCCCCCACGATATTGCCCTTCCGATCTACTACATAGGTAGTGGGGTAGGCATAAATACCGGTGGTAAATCTTCCCGCTTCGCTGTCTGAGTCAAAATATACATTCTGATAAGTAGCGCCTTTCTTGGCCAGTACGTCCTTCGCCTCGGAAATTTCTGCCTCATTGCCATCCAGCGTAAAGGAGTTCACACCGATGAGTGCACCGTTCTTCTCTGCAAGCTCCTTGTTCAACGCATCCAGTTCCCCGAGCTCGCCTACACAGGGGTTGCAGGTGGTAAACCAGAAATTTACCACGGTTACTGCATTACCGGAAAACAGCTCGTCACTCTTGACCGGGTTTCCGTCCAGATCCTTGCCTTCAAAGGCAGGAAACTTCGCTACACTGCTATCCTCAGAGGAGCCTGCCTGGGTACTGTCCCCAGGGACACTCGTTTCACTGTCCATGGATTGCTCCACGATCTCAGGATATTTTTGCTCCAGCTCCATCAGCTTGTTTTCTATCTCGCTGATCTTTTCAGCAGAGGTTTTGAGCAGCTCATATTCTTCGTCCGAAAACTGATCTTTGACATTCTCTATCGTGTCCAGCAGAAAATCTCCGTAGTTTTTTCCGTTTTCCAGCATGGCTGAACCCTTGTCAGCCTCCATATAGACCTTTTCCCACAGATCGGTATTCTCCGAAAGAATCTCGTTCTCCTGCTCCATCAGCTTCTTATACGTAGAAAGTGCCTCCTGGGCATTTTCTGCTTCCGCCGTCGTCGTAACAGCACTGTTGCTCTGATCTGCATTCCCGCTGTCCTTTGTGCCGCAGGCTGTAAGAGAAAATGCCAGCAGTACAGTCAGTCCCAGTTTGATCCATTTCTTTTTGTTCATTTTGATTCCTCCATATTTGTTTTTTTTGTAGTTTTTTCCCGTCTCCAAAGCCGTAGCGGAAGCAAACCGCACCGGTAGGACAGGCTCGAACGCACATCCCGCAGCGGATGCACTCTCCATGATTGGGTGTTTTTGTCACATCCACATCCATTTTGCAGGCTCTAGCGCATTTCCCACAGGAAACACATTTGCCCTTGTCCACCTTCATCTGAAAAAGGGACACCCGGTTCATCAGGGCATAAAATGCTCCCAACGGACAAAGCCATTTACAGAAGGGGCGATAGAACAGTACACTCAGCACAAGGATTACCAGCAAAATGGTGAATTTCCATGTAAAAAGAGAGCCAAGTGCCGCCCGGATGCCGGAATTGGCAATAGACAGCGGGATCGCCCCCTCCAGCACGCCCTGAGGACAGAGGTATTTGCAGAAAAAAGGATTTCCCATGCCTACATCGTTTACAACCAGTGCCGGCAGTAAAACCACCATTACCAGCAAAACCACATATTTCAGATAGGTCAGGGGCTTCAGCTTTTTTGTGGAGAGCTTTTTCGTTGGAATTTTATGCAGCAGCTCCTGAAACCAGCCGAAGGGGCACAAAAACCCGCAAATAAAGCGTCCCAGCAATACTCCCAGTAAAATAAGAAAGCCGGTTACATAATAGGAAAAGCGGAACCGGGAGGAGCCTGCCACTGCCTGAAATGCTCCAATGGGACAGGCGCCGGAGGCTGCCGGACAGGAGTAGCAATTCAGCCCCGGTACGCAAACCGTTTTTCCTTTGCCCTGATACAGTCCGCCCTTGATAAAATTCGGCAGATGCAGATTGGTCAATAAAGCTGCGCCTGCCTGGATCCAGCCCCGAAAACGGGACATAAGCTGTGATACACCTGAAAATTTTTTATCCAATTCCCACACACTCCAGACATAATTTGATGGCTTTACTCAGTACCGTCGCTGCCTCGCCTCTCCAGGCACCAAAGCACAGCATTGCAGCTCCTGTGATCAGCAGTGCGATCTGCGCTGCGATTTTTTTCTTGTAACGCAAATTTTTATCATCCTTTCTTTTTTTTACGTTCTGATCATAGCACAAATCAGTTAAAGTCTCTGTTAAGAATGAAAAATTAACACAAACTTTATCTGCTTCTGCTATAATTATGGGAAAACAATCGCTATTAAAATAGGAGGATTCTTATGCACCTTTTGGTCATTGAAGATGAGCGCGTCCTGTGCGAGACAATCGTCCGCAGTCTGCGGCGTCTGGCATACAGCGTGGATCACTGTTACGATGGAGATAAGGCACTGGAGCTTCTTGGCACAGAGCGGTATGATCTGGTTCTGTTGGATCTGAACCTGCCCGGTAAGGATGGCATGACAGTACTGCGCACCTTTCGTCAAAGGGATCGTAAGACCCCTGTGCTGATCCTTTCCGCCCGCAGTGAGGTGAAGGACAAGGTGGAGGGATTGGATGCCGGAGCCAACGACTATCTTTCAAAGCCCTTTCATTTAGCCGAGCTGGAGGCCCGCATCCGCAGCCTGACCCTGCGGCAGTTCACCCAGCAGGATGTGCTATTGACCTGCGGAGGCCTGGTCTTCGACACCCGCTCCCGCACCGCCTGCGTCAACGGACAGACCCTGACGCTGACCCGCAAGGAGACGGGGATTCTGGAATATCTGATGGTGCATCAGGGGCGGCCGGTGAGCCAGGAGGAGCTGATAGACCACGTCTGGGACAACAGCGTAGACAGCTTCAGCAACTCCATCCGGGTACATATTTCCGCCCTGCGGAAGAAGCTCCGCGCCGCTCTGGGCTACGATCCCATCCGCAACCGCATCGGCGAGGGCTATTTGATGGGGGGCAATGAAGAATGAAGCGGATCTCTTTACAGTGGCGTATCACGCTGATGACCGTTCTGCTCATCGGCGTCACCTGCGTGGCTATGAATCTGCTGCTCTGTTCCTCCGGCGTGTACTATATGGACACAATCGCGGACACGTTGCAGGGCAGCGGCAATGTGCTTCCGAATGAGGAAAGCATGGCGAGCTTTGATCCGCAGCTCATAGCGCCCGATGGAGATCTGACGATTGTTGTCAATGGCGCGCAGGGACGCTTTCGCGCCACCAACTGGTACATCACGGCTGTGGTGACGCTGCTCAGCGGCATTCTTGCCTACTTCATCAGCGGCCACGCCCTCAAGCCCCTGCGCAGCTTTGCCTCGCAGGTGGAGCAGGTGCAGCTGAACAATCTTGCCGATATGAGGATCGATGA
>ERZ773108.3564-NODE-3564-length-11775-cov-4.470222_pt1 | contig 11775 bp, 8 predicted proteins | sample MGYA00580570_ERZ773108 | MGnify/ENA primary metagenome ERZ773108 (study PRJEB29015, sample SAMEA2737840) | human gut metagenome | biome: human gut; feature: human-associated habitat; material: faeces | place: China | collected 2012 ...
CGAGGCCGGAGGCTGGGGCGCGTATCTGCCCACGACCGGCTGGGAATACGACGAGCAGGACGACCTCTGGCGCAGCACCTACAGCACCGGCTCGACGTTCGCCGTCCGCTATGTTGAAAAGACGATCACCGAATGCTCCGCCGGCTATACCGCGCGCGGCTGCATCAGCGAGGTAACGCAGCGTGGCGAGACGATCTCCGTCGAGGCGGGCGAGCAGAACGAGATGGTCTATCTCTGCGGCGTAAAAGATGGCTGTTACGAGGTCACGATCCACTGGCCGCGCGGGGCGGATGAAACCGATGCTTCCGGCTATAACCCGTATCTGCAGGCACGCTATGAAGGGCAGCTGCTAAAGCAGATGGCCGCGAGCTTTACCGCCTGCGCAGGCGCTTCCGTGACGCTGGGAAGCGCGGACGGATACACGTTCCGGCTCGAAACGGAAACAGCCTCCTGCCCGGAGGGCAGGACTGACTGCACGCTTGCGCACACGAAAACGCAGCTTGTCTGTGAGGAAAATGGGCAGGTGCACCCGCTCGGTGCGCCGCTGCTGGACGGTGCGTGGTGGCTGATCGACATCAACGCGCCGAAGGCCCGCTTCGGCTATCTGGAACAGGATCTGCACACAGGCCGCTTTTCAAGCGGCAGCGACCGGTTCGATCTGACACGCTGGCGCTCTGACGACCGCGTGGAGATGTATACGGACGCATCGCTGTCGGGCGACCCCATCGCGCTTCCCGATGCGGCAGAGACAGACCGTTCTCTGCCGGTGCAGCGCTGTGAGCTTGTGCTTCCGAACGGGGTCTTCCCCGGCATGGATTACGCAGCCGTTCTGCAAAGGGCGGCAGCCTATCAGGGCAGTCCCGTCCGGAAGGGCAAAATGCGCGGGGACAACTTTACGGTCGACGGCGTGAGCTATCAATTTACACAGCACAGCGACGGCACCGTCCGGCTGGACGCATGGTCCTGCGAGGACGAGCTGCTCTACGGCGGGCCGGGAATCGGCTCCTCGCCGGACTTCCTGCGCGGCATTCAGCTCGGCGACAATCTGGACCATGTTCTAGCCGCGCTTCCCGCTGCCGATTGGACGCCGGAGCAGGAGCGGCAACAGTTCCTCTACGGCAGTTCCGGCGACGTGCTCTGCGCGTGGATCTGGTGGGATCATGACGGCTTTTATACGATCGACATCGGCTGCGGGGAGCTTTCCTGCATCATTCGCACCGGCACGGACGGCCTTGTCCGCAGCATCAGCGTCAGCGGCTGAAACGATTGCGCTTGCATTCCGCGCCGCCTGCGGTATAATAAAAGAAAAACCGCAGGAGGAACATCCCTATGATCGCTCTCGCTTGTGACCACGGCGCGCTTGATCTCAAGCACGCCATTATGAAGCATCTCGAACAGCGCGGCCTTGCCTATAAGGACTTCGGCTGCTACACAAAAGACAGCTGTGACTACCCCGACTTTGCAGGCCCGGCGGCGCAGGCCGTCGCCAGCGGCGAATGCGACCGCGGCATCGTCTGCTGCACGACCGGCATCGGCGTGTCCATCACGGCCAACAAGGTCAAGGGCATCCGCTGCGCGCTGCTCGACAACCCCATGTCCGCAAGGCTCACCCGCGAACACAACGACACCAACATGATGGCCCTTGGCGCAGCCGTGACGGGCGAAATGCTGGCCCTTGAGATCGTCGACGTGTGGCTGGACACGGCGTTCTCCGGCGTCGAACGTCATCAGCGGCGCATCGACAAGATGATGGCCTACGAGCATGACTGAGCTTACCCGCCTGCGCGCGCAGATCGAGGCGTTTGCGCCTTATAACGAGCAGGAGGAGGCCGACCGGCGGCAGATGCTGGCCGACATGGACTGCTTCTCCGATCTCCTTACGCGCGAAAATGCCACGGCGCACTTTACCGCCTCCTGCTGGATCGTAAACCCGGACAGGACGAAGGTGCTTATGGCCTATCACAATCTCTATCAGTCCTGGGCCTGGCTCGGCGGACACGCCGATGGGGAAGCCGACCTTCTTTCCGTCGCGCTGCGCGAGGCAAATGAGGAATCCGGCGTGCTGGCCGCGCCCGTCTCCCCGGATATCTTCTCACTCGAAATCCTGCACGTCGCGCCGCACGTCAAGCGTGGAAAATTCGTCTGCGCCCACCTGCATCTGAACGCGACGTATCTGCTGGAGGCCGACGACAAATCCCCCATCCGCTGCAAGCCGGATGAAAACAGCGCCGTCCGCTGGCTTTCGGTGCAAGATGTTTTATCCTCCGTCTCCGAGCCTGCCATGCGCCCGGTCTATCAGAAGCTCATGGAAAAAGCCGCCTGGCAAACCTGAGCGGCAGGAATCTGCGAAACAGCCTCCCGTTGTCATGCCATGCATGAGAATGGGAGGCTGTATTTTGAAGGAAATGCCGGAGAGAATGCGCCTGCAAACATGAAAAACGCTCCTGCGGCAATCAAGACCGGGGTTCCCGCCGCGGCAGGATTACCGGGACCGCAGGAGCGCAAATACAGCCTTGGACGGTGGACGCTCGGGCGAATCGCCCCTTTCGGCCGGTGTCTCATCAGCTGTATTTATTGTGCCAATGCTCTTTCCGAAACCGATGTGCCCGCTCAAGGCGGATCAAAAGGCCGAAGCCCCCCCGGCAACCACGTCCAAGACGCCCCGTATATCACTGGCTGTGATCTCACTGTACCACAGTTTCCGGGCACTGTCAATCAAATCCAGAAAGAAACCAGCGCAGCAGCCCGTGCCGGGCCGCTGCGCTTATGCTTACAGACTTCCCGGATGGCGCGGGATGTACGTGCCGATGGGGCCGGTCTTCATTTCGCCGTGGTCGACGGCGAGCGTGCCGCGCAGATAGACCTGTGCGATGGAACCCCTGGTCTTGAAGCCCTCATAGGGCGTGTAGCCTGCGGCGGAAAGCTGCGTCTGCGCGGTGATGACCGTGTCAGCCTCAGGATCGTAGACGACGATATCCGCGTCGCTGCCGGGCGCGATCACGCCCTTGCGCGGATATGCGCCATAGAGCCGGGCGGGGTTTTCGGACAGCAGGGCGCACATCTGCTCCTTTGTGATGCGGCCTTCGGCCACGCCTGCGGTATAGAGCAGCTCGCCGCGCGTTTCCACGCCGGGAAGACCGCCGGGGATCTTCGTAAAGTCGCCGCGTCCGGCGTCCTTCTGTTTCAGCGTAAAGCTGCAATGGTCGGTCGAGACGGTCTGAATGCTGCCGTTGGCAAGGGCCTTCCACAAAACCGCCTGATCCTCCTTCTTGCGCATGGGCGGTGCGCAGATATAGCGCGCGGAGGCGGAATAGTCCTCCTGATAATAAACGCTGTCGTCCAGCAGCAGGTAGTGCGGGCACGTCTCGACATAGACCTTCTGGCCGCGCTCACGCGCGTGCATAACTTCGAGCAGCGCCTCCTTCGTGCTCAGATGCACGATCACGATGGGAACGTCCGCGACCTCCGCAATGCGCAGCAGATGGGCCACGGCCTCCGCCTCAAGCGGATTCGGGCGGCACTCGGGATGGGACGACGGGGCCGTCTTCCCTTCCGCCTTGTGCTGCGCGATCAGCGCATCGATCACGCCCGCGTTTTCGCAGTGAACGCCCGCGATGCCGCCGTATTTTTTCAGCTCCAGCAGCGCGGAAAACAGGTCCTGATCGCCGATCATCATGGCGGGATACGTCATGTACATCTTGAACGATGGGATACCGGCGGCAAACATGGCCGGAATTTCATTTTTGATGCCCTCGTTCCAGTCGTCGATGGTCATGTGGAAGCCGTAGTCGCACGAGCATTTGCCGTCGGCCTTTTTGTGCCAGAGATCAAGACCGTAGGCAAGCGTCTCGCCCTTGTTCGGGCAGGCGAAGTCGATGATGGTGGTCGTGCCGCCGCGGATGGCGCTGCGGGTGCCGGACGCGAAATCGTCGGCGGTGGTCGTGTTGCACACGTCGAGATCGAAGTGCGTGTGCGCGTCGATGAAGCCGGGGAAGAGGTAGCAGCCGGAAACGTCCGTCACCTCGGCGCTTTTTGCCTCGGCGGGGGAGATGTGGCCGACCTGCGCGATCTTCTCGCCGTCGAGCAGGACGTCCGCGCGGCGGGAGCCGCGGGGCGTGACGACAAAGCCGCCCCTGAGCAGTTTTTTCATATCCATTCAGCTCCTTTGTCTGAAAAATATTCATACACCTTTACCATAGCACGTTTTTGCCGCGATTTCCACAGAAAAAGAGAAATCGGCAAAAGCGACAAGAAAGCGCGGTGAAAATCTGTGATTATGGCGAGAGAATGCGGCTTGTGAAAAAGCGGAAAAGAAGATACAATAAACATATCCTGCCGAAGCTGTGCGCCCGATACGGACAAGCGCTCCGGCAAAAATTTTCAGGAGGAAAAAAGCTATGCGCAAGTTTTTGTCCCTGCTGCTGACGATGGCGATGGTCTTCTCCCTGGCCGTGACGGTCAACGCCGCCGCACCCAAGGAAGATATCACCATCCTGCACACCAACGACGTCCACTGCGGCTATGAGGCCTATGCCAAGGTCGCAACGCTGCACAAGAGCGCGGATCTGCTCGTTGACGCGGGCGACCATGTTCAGGGCGGTGTGATCGGCACGCTCTCCAAGGGCGAGTACATCGTCGACATCATGAACTACCTCAAGTACGATGCTGCCGTTCCCGGCAATCATGAGTTCGACTATGGCATGGATCAGTTCCTGCACATTGCCAAGGATCTGGCGAAGTATCCCTATATCTCCGCAAACTTCACCGGCAAGGACGGCAAGCCCTACTTCGACGCTTATAAGATGTTCGAGGTCAAGGGCGTGAAGGTCGCGTTTGTCGGCGTCTGCACGCCGGAGACCTTCACCAAGTCCACCCCCACCTACTTCCAGGACGCCAACGGCAACTACATCTTCGGCTTCTGCGAGGGCAACAACGGCGCTGACCTCTACAAGGCGGTGCAGAAGGCCATCGATGCGGCCAAGGCCGCGGGCGCCGATTATGTCATCGGCCTCGGCCATCTCGGCATCGACGAGCAGTCCTCTCCCTGGATGAGCAAGGAAGTCATTGCCAACACCACCGGCTTTGACGCCTTCATCGACGGTCACTCCCACTCCACCTTCTCCGAAACGATCAAGGATAAGTCCGGCAAGGAGGTCGTCTTTGAGCAGACCGGCACCAAGCTCGCCAACGTCGGCAAGATCATCATTAAGGCCGACGGCACCATCACCCACGAGAATGTTGACCTGAACACGGTCGAGCCCGACGCCGAGGCGGCGGCCTATATCCAGACCATCACCGATAAGTTCGACGCCCTGCAGAAGCAGGTCGTTGCCAAGACCAGCGTGGAGCTGACCATCAACGGCGCGGACGGCAAGCGCGCGGTCCGCAATGCCGAGACCAACCTCGGCGACCTGTGCGCGGACGCCTACCGCATCCTGCTGGGCGCTGACATCGCCTTCGTCAACGGCGGCGGCGTGCGCGACAACATCAAGGTCGGCGACATCACCTACGGCGATATCATCAAGGTCCATCCCTTCGGCAACGAGGCCTGCCTCGTTGAGGTCACCGGTCAGCAGATCAAGGACGCTCTGGAGCTCGGCTCCGCGGCCTATCCCGGCGAGAGCGGCGGCTTCTTGCAGGTTTCCGGCCTGACCTACACCATCAATGCGGACATTCCCAGCTCCGTGGTGAAGAACGATAAGTCCGAGTTCGTCAAGGTCGACGGCGCGTACCGTGTGTCCGACATCATGGTCGGCGGTCAGCCCCTCGACGTCAGCAAGACCTATACCCTCGCTTCCCATAACTATATGCTCAAGCAGGGCGGCGACGGCTACGCGATGTTCGGTACCGACAACGTCAAGCTCCTCAAGGACGGCGTGATGATCGACAACCAGGTCCTCATCAACTATATCGTCAATAATCTCGGCGGCGTGGTCGGCGAGCAGTATGCCGCCCCGCAGGGTCGCATCACCATCAAGACTGCTGCTTCCGATGTCCCGACGAACGAAAGCGAAAAGGTCATCGCCGGCCGCGATACCACCGTGACCGAGGGCGATACCTACACCGTCGTCGCGGGCGACTGCCTGTGGAATATCGCCTACAAGCTCTACGGCACCGGCACGCTCTACACCAAGCTGGCCGAGGCCAACAAGCTCGCCGATCCGTACATCATCTACATCGGCCAGATCCTGACCGTTCCCGCCAAGTAAAAAACCGCACAATTAGGAAAGCCGCCCGTTTGGGCGGCTTTCTTTTATGCTTTTATGCTTCTCCTTCGCTTACGCGAACAGATAGCTGTACTTGTCGCGAATGGTGAAGATCAGCGCCTCAATGTCCACCGGCAGATCGTTGTCGGAGGTGGAGAGATCGTAGTCGCGCTCCTCCGCCATGCGGACGCGGACGTGGTCGGCGTCGAGGAAGAGGACGCCGGGGTTCTTGCTCTCCGCCATATCCTCCGCCGTCTGGAAGAGGGTGAACTTGTCGTGGCAGGGCTCGCTGGCGTAGGGGCAGAACTGCGTGCAGTTGCCGCACTCGTTGCACATCTTGTCGACGTGGATGATCTGGTGGCTCTCGTCGGGCATGACGACCGCGACGTTCGCGCGGTTCGGGCAGGAGTCCACGCAGTTCTCGCAGACGGTGGAGCACTGCAGGCAGCGCTCGCCCTCGCACTTGCCGGACATCTTGAGAATGCCGTGCTTGGCGATGGCGTCGGACTCGGTGATGAACGCCTGCGCGGGGATCTCATACTCGTAGGGAGCGCCGACCACGGCTTCGGCGAAGCGCGCGGCGTCGGCAATGCCCTCGACCACGGTGGCGGGACCGCGGTGCGCGTCACCCGCGCAGTACACGCCCTCGACATTGGTCTCAAACGCGGGGCCCTTGCGCTCCATCTCGATGCCGTTTGCGGCCATGAGGTCGGAATCGACCTGCTCGCCGACGGCGGAGAGGACGAGGTCGCAGGGGATGGAGAACTGCTCGCCGGACTTCACGGGGCTGCGGCGGCCGGTCTCGTCGGGCTCGCCGAGCACCATCTTGTCGCACAGCAGCATACCCTTGGCCTGCTTGACGGGAGCGGCCAGCTCGATGAACTCCACGCCCTCGTCGATGGCGAGCTGCAGCTCGTGCTCGTCGGCGGGCATGAACTTCTTGGTGCGGCGGTAGAGAATGGTGGCGTGCGCGCCCATGCGCTTGGCGACGCGGGCGGCGTCCATGGCGGTGTTGCCCGCGCCGACGACCACGATGTTGCCGGAGAGGTTGGGCTTGACCTGCTTCTTTTCCTTCTTCATCCACTCGATGACGCCCTGCACGTTGCCCTCGATGTCGAGCTTGCCGGCCTTCCACGCGCCGGTGGCGAGGAGGATGTGGGTGTAGCCCATTTCCTTCAGCTCCGCGACGGAGGGAGCGCTCTTGCCGCACTTGACCTCAACGCCATAGCGCAGCATCAGGTTGCGGAGTATTCTAAGGTATATGCGCTGGGCCTGGACGGCATTAAGTCTGCTGATTTGGCAGAGCTGCGTCGGGAGCTGGCTGCTGCGAAGGCCATGCCGAAGAATACGGAAGATGAGAAAGAAATCCGTAGTTTCTCTATTGAAATTGCTAAGAAAAAGATTTCTGCCAAGAAGGCACACGATAAGTATTACGGCACCGTAAAAGAATTCGTTTCTCCGGATATGGAGGCACTGACCGAGCTGTTCAATCGTGAGGACGACCTGGACGCGCGTATTGCTGAATTGGTTGAGGCCAAGGAAGTTGCCCGCAAGGCGAGGGACTTGGATAAGGTTCGTGAGTTGCGTGCTGAAATTAAGAATGTACAGGCACAGCGTAAGTCTGTATTGGCAAAATCTAAGGCTTTGCAGGACGAGTTTGCACGCTTTAACCGTGCGGCGAAGCCCTACAATGACGCACAGAAGCTGCTGGTACAGGAAGAGAATTACAAGCACTTTGACGAAATTGCCGCTTTGTATGATGAAGCAAAGGCTGCCGCTGCTGAGGAAGACAAGCAGAAGGAAGCTCGCTTAGCTGAGAAGCGTGCAGAGGAAGAGGCAGAACTGGCTCGCCGCAAGGCCGAGAAGGCTGCCAAGAAGCGTAAGTAATCAAAAAGTAAACCCTACATAACGAAAACCCCATTTCCGCATAGGATAGACTATGACAGGAAATGGGGTTTTTTATTATGATATATGAGATCAAGGTTGGTTCTGTGACCAACGCACAAAGGGGGGCCAAGCTGCTGAAAAACGCGGGTTACCGTGTGTTTGTGCACAAGCAGCTGCGCCCCAGCCCAGCGGACGGATGCGGGTATCTGTTACGGCTGGAGGACGGCGATGGGGAGGCGCTGGCGCTGCTACGGCAGCATGGGGTGCGGATCACCGGGGTGGAGCAGCTATGATTTATTTAGACAATGCGGCCACTACCTATCCCAAGCCGTTTTCCGTGTTGGAAACGGTGTACCGGGCCAATCGTAAGTATGCGTATAACAGTGGGCGTGGCGGCTATCGGGAGTCTGTGCAGACGGCAGAAAAGATTTTTGCCGTGCGGGACTGCCTGGGCCGCTTTTTTCATTGCCCGGAGCAGAATATTGTGTTTACCAACAATTGCACGACTGCAGTGAATACGGCACTAAAAGGACTGCTGAAGCCCGGGGATCATGTGCTGATCTCCGCCTTGGAGCATAATGCGGTGTTTCGGCCCATCTACAAGCTGGCCCGGGAGGGGCGTATCACCTACGATCTGGTGCCGTATCACCCGGACCCGGACCGCTTTTTACAGAATATCCGGGCACTGGAGCAGCCCAATACGGCGATGGTGGCCATGCTCCATGCTTCCAATGTGTTTGGGGTGGTGCACCCGCTGGGGCTTGTTGGCGACTACTGTCGCCGAAAGGGCTGGCTTTTTGTGGTAGACGCCGCCCAAAGTGCAGGCATTTTGCCTATTGATATGCAGGCAATGCATATTTCCGCCTTGTGCGCCCCGGGGCATAAAAGCCTGTTCGGCACCATGGGTACCGGTGTGCTGGCGCTGGCTGACGGCATTTCACCGGACAGCCTGACCGAAGGGGGGACTGGCAGCCACTCCTTTGACCCGCAAATGCCGCCGGATCTGCCGGATCGGCTGGAGGCAGGGACGCTGAACAACCCGGGTATTCTCTCTCTGGGTGCCGGTGTGCGGTTTATTGAAAAGACCGGTCGGGCAGAAATACACGAGTACGAAATGCGCCTGACCCGATGGTTGTATGAGGAGTTGGCCGCCTGTCCGGGGATAAAGCTGTACACGCCCCCGGAGCATATTGCCGTACCGGTGCTCAGCTTTAATGTGGACGACCGCACCTCGGAGGAGACGGCGGCTTATTTGGCTGCCCGGCAGATCGCCGTACGTGGCGGGTATCACTGCGCCCCATGCGCCCATCGGTTTTTTGGTACGGATAAGCGGGGCACTGTGCGGGTTAGTCCCGGCGTGTTTACCGGGATGAACGAATGTGAATATTTCCTGAATTCTGTAAAATTCCGGGAATAACCCTTTATTTGACTTTCAAAGTATGTTACAATCAGTATAAGGAATTGTATAAGTGAGGATGTGAATGTATGAGTGCCATCGGCGACTTCTTTAATAAGATACTCAGCGTGTTTTCCACCTTTGGCATTAGCGACGCACTGGATATTCTGTTTGTGGCCGTAATCATTTATGGCTGTATTCGCATTATTCGTGAAACGCGGGCGATGCAGTTGGCTAAGGGCATCTTGCTGCTGCTGGTGATGTATGGCATTGTTAATTTGCTGCACATGGAGGCTTCCAGCTTTATCTTTAAGAGCATTTTTTCCAATATTTTGCTGCTGGCGGCTATTTTATTCAGTCCGGAGCTGCGGAATATTTTGGAGCAGGTGGGTAAAGGCGCCACCGGTAAGAGCCTAAAGACGATCATTCACCCGGGAGTTGCCATTGATGTGGCGGAGATCGGCGACTGTATTGAGGCCACTTGTAAGGCCTGCTCGGATATGAGCGACCAGCATGTGGGCGCCCTCATCGTGTTTGAGAACGAGACTATGCTGGGCGATATTATTGCCAGCGGTACGGAACTGCACGCCAAGGCCTCTCGCCAATTGATTGAGAATGTGTTTTTTCCCAAATCACCGCTCCATGACGGCGCGCTTGTGATTCGGGACGGGCGGCTGTACGCAGCCGGTTGTATTCTGCCTTTGACCAAAAAGAGTGTGTCCTCCGCCCTGGGCACCCGCCACCGTGCGGGTATCGGTCTGACGGAGCAGTCCGACGCTGTGGTGGTGATCGTCAGCGAGGAAACCGGTGCCATTTCCGTTGCTATAGGCGGTGTGCTGAGCCACGATGTGTCTGACGGCGATCTGCGCGATATTTTGAAAACGGAATTTCTGCCCAGCGGTTCCTCCTCAGACGATAAAATTATCTCCCGTCTGGTAAGGAGGATGAAAAAATGAGCGAACAGCAAAAGCCCAAAAAGCGCTTTTCTTTGCGCAAGCTGATCTATAATGACAAGAACTTAATTATTATTTCTCTGCTGGCGGCGGTGTGCATTTGGATTGCCACCTCGATGAATTTGTCACCGGAGACTACCAAGAATATTTCTGTTCCGCTGAAGATCGACTTTTCCGATACGGTGACGGAGGAGTTGGGATTTAAGTGCTACGGCGAGAGCAGTATGACGGTGAATGTGACCGTACGAGCCAAGAAGTACCTGGCTAAGGATATTTCTGCCGATGATTTGGATGTGAAGCTGCAAACCAGTTCGGTGACCACCACCGGCATCCACGAGGTTCCCATCAGTGTCAGCGCCGGGGACAGCGGCGATTTTACCGTTGAGAGCTATTATCCTACTGTGTATACCGGATACTTTGATGTACCGGAGGAGCAGGAGATGGAAATTAAGCTGAATTACAACACCAAGGACTATGTGGCAGACGGCTTTGTGGCAGGGGAGAGCCTGCTCAACGAGCCGAATGTGGTGGTTAGCGGCCCCAAGACCTATGTTGCACGGGTCAGCAAGGTGGTAGCCGATGTGAATTTAAACGACAAGCTGTCGGAGACTGCCACCATCAATATTGAGCCAAAGGCCGTGGATGTGTACGGTAACAAGGTGGACTACATTTCCCTGAATTACGGAGCAGAGAAGTTGACCTTGACCATACCGGTACTCAAGGTGAAGCAGTTGAGTACCCATGTGACCTTAACAGACGCGCCGGAGTCGGTGGATCTGTCTAAGATCAAGATTTATTACAGTACAGACAGCATTCGCGCCGGCGTACTGGCCGGAACGGATATTAAGGCGGCCGAGCTGGGCGAGGTGCACTTTACCGACCTGCGGGTAGGGGAAAACACCTTTACCTTTAACGCCACCCAGCTGGAGGGAATCACCGTATTGGACGATACAGAGAAAGTCACCGTACGGGTGGTGGTGCCCTCGGATTACACCAGCAAGGACATTGATGTGTCTGCCGCCGGGGTTAAGCTGAACAATGTGCCGGCGGGCTACACTGCCAAGGTAACAGCGCTGAACAGCGACTCGGTGACCATCATCGGACCGAAAAGCGCCATTCGCGGACTAAAGGCCAAGAATGTGATGCTCTCTTGCGATCTGACCGCCAAGAAGGGCGAGAGCATTAAGACCGGTACCCGCCAACTGCCGGTGACCGTCAGCATTGCAAAGGCGGACGGCACCTGGGCCTACGGCACTTACCGGGCCACCGTGGAGCTGAGCAAAAAGTAAAACCAAATACCAAATATAAAAAAGAGCGGCAGCCGTAAGGCTGC
>ERZ773108.3570-NODE-3570-length-11756-cov-4.080677_pt1 | contig 11756 bp, 7 predicted proteins | sample MGYA00580570_ERZ773108 | MGnify/ENA primary metagenome ERZ773108 (study PRJEB29015, sample SAMEA2737840) | human gut metagenome | biome: human gut; feature: human-associated habitat; material: faeces | place: China | collected 2012 ...
CCGGTAATGCAGCCAGCGCCGCGTTATGGTATTTTTCACCGGGTGCGGCGCGTCTTAAAAGCAGATGACGCAGATAACCTGTGTGCTGCATTTTGTGATAATAAGAAACCCCGCGTTCACGGAAATAGTGAAGCACGCAGCTAAGGATTTTGTCCATGTCTTCGTGTACCAGCTTGCAGTCTTCTGCATTTAACACATCATATGTACTGCCTTTTTTATGAAGTCCAAGTGACAATGGCCCGTCTTTGTATTCATCCCCAAAAGAAAATTCCATTTTGTTGCGATATGCGAACTCGATCGGGCTTCCTTTGATCGGCTCAAAAGTATATTCATAATCCACCGCATCATCAAACAGTTTTTTGATCTGCTCTTCTTTCATTTTCAGCTGCTCTTCGTAGAGCATAGTCTGATACATACAGCCGCCGCATGACGGAAAAATACTACAGAGAGGATCTCTCTTTTCCAGCTCTGACTTTTCCAGCACTTCCAGAAGTCTGCCTTCCACACGGCCGCCGCGTTTTTTGTTGATCATAAATCTTACTTTCTGCCCCGGAATCCCATTTTTTACGGTGACCGTGGTATCTTTGATCTTCACACGTCCCTTATTCTGAAAATCAATCTTTTCAATCACGCCTTCGTAAATTTCACCTTTTTTCATCTTCGCTCCTTATGTTATCTGTTTTTGTCTGATTCATCGCCGGCTGATACTTTTCTGTTCTTGATTCACCAGCATTTCTGTGAAACATCTGTTTTATCTTTAACAGAAAACATGGAGGTACATTTTCTGCACCTCCATGCGATACACCTGTGTCATGTTTTACGGCCTTTGCAACAAGTGCTTCGACCGGTACGGAACCGTTATGATTATTCTTCCGTTTCTTTGTCTTCCTCGTCTTCATCATCGAAGTAGTTGTCGAAATCATCATCCAGATCGTCATCAAAATCATCCAGATAATCCGGTGTAAAATAACGGTAAACTGCATAAGCGATCGCTGCGACTGCTGCAATTGCGCCGATGATGGCAAGTGCGATTATGATACCATTTTTATTCTTCTCTTCTAATTCCTTTTTGTGAAGAAGTTCGTTGATACGTGCAGTGTTTAAAAGTTCTTCCAGTTTTGAATTATTCATCATAAAATACCTCCTGTTCGCTTGTTTTTCTTTGAGGATCATTATATCATACCTTTTTTAGCTTTGCAAACGAAGAAAGCATTTTTCGGGTGTTGCCATTGTCGAAGGCAACGGTCACTTCAAAGTCGGCTCCGCTCGGCGTGATCTTCTGTACACTGCCCTCGCCGAAGCGCATATGGCGGACACGGTCTCCTTCGCTGTAGGAGAGCGTCTGGGAGTTGCCTGCGGCAGAGGATGACTTGGCAGAAGGTGTTTTGTAAGAGCCTCCAAAGCCTTTGGAGATCATCGGGTTTCCGGCAAGCAGATCAAGTCCGCTCTTGCCGCGGGCATGACCTGCCTGCTTTGTGCGCTGTTCCATTGCAGGATTCCAGGTGCCGGTTCCGTAGCCTCCCGTATTGGAGCGTGTAGAACCGGATCTTCGCGTGGAAGAGCTGCCGGTCCCGGCACCGAAGGAGAAGGAGCCGCCCGGCTGATGCTTTAAAAACTCAGCGGCACTGACTCCGCCGGAGGAGGCGGTAGAAGAGTTGCTGCCTGCATGCAGCAGGTAACGAGGGATCTCGCTGATAAAGCGGGATGGACGGTTAAACTGATGCTCTCCGTTACGGAAACGGCTGCGGGCACAGCTTAGGGAGAGCTTTTTCATGGCACGGGTGATGCCGACGTAACACAGGCGTCGTTCCTCCTCCATCTCTTCGGCTGCCTGATCGGGATCCTCGCCGTACACGGCCATGGCACCCGGGAAGATGCCGTCCTCCATGCCGACCAGATAGACATACGGAAACTCAAGTCCCTTGGCGCTGTGGAGCGTCATGAGAAGGACGATATCCGTGCTGTCATCCACATTGTCGATATCTGCGACGAGGGCAACCTCCTCCAGAAAGCCGCCCAGAGTGGCACCTTCTTCCTCGTGATCCTCCTCGTAGGAGGCAGCCTTGTTAATAAGCTCCTCGATATTTTCCAGTCTCGCCTGGGATTCTTCGCTGTCATCCTCGGCAAGCATCGCTTCATAGCCGGACTGCTCAACAACGTCACGGATGAGCTGTTCGATCGAATAGTCCGGATCTTCCAGATTCGTGCGGAAGGATTCGATCAGACCAACGAAGCTGCCGAGCTTTGCGGCACTTCTGCCGATATTTTCGATGTATTCATAATCCTGCAGGGCACTGTAAAAGCTGGTGCCGTGTATGATCGCATAATTGCTGACGCGATCGATCGTGGTCAGACCGATGCCGCGCTTTGGCACGTTGATAATACGCTTTGCAGATATATCATCCATGCCGTTTTCAATTGTTCTGAGGTAGGCGAGGATATCCTTGATCTCCTTGCGCTGATAGAAATTAACGGCACCGACGATGCGGTATGGAATGTTATAGTTGATCAGCTTCTCCTCAAATACACGGGACTGTGCATTGGTGCGGTATAAGATGGCAAAGTCCTTATAATCAGCCTTGCCGTTACTGACGGCGTGGGCAATCGCAGAGGAAACGGATTCTGCCTCCTCGTATTCATTTTCAAACTGTGAATAGTAAATGGAATCGCCCTTGTCCTTCCTTGTCCAGAGAGCCTTCTCCTTACGCTTTGTATTGTTGTGGATCACGGCATTGGCGGCATCCAGAATATTCTGGGTGGAGCGGTAGTTTTCTTCCAGACGGATCACACGCGTGTCCGGATATTCCTGCTCGAAATTCAGGATGTTCATGATATTGGCACCACGGAATTTGTAGATCGACTGGTCATCGTCACCGACAACGCAGAGATTGTGTTCCACACCGCCATCGTCGGAAGGAGTACTTGCCAGAAGACTGATCAGCTTAAACTGTGCCGTGTTGGTATCCTGATACTCGTCCACCAGAATGTAGCGGAAACGGTTCCGGTAATAGGAGAGAATGTCTCTGTTCTCCTGGAACATCTGGATCGTTTTGCAGATGAGATCATCAAAGTCAAGTGCATTGGCATCGTGGAGACGCTTTTCGTATTCCTGATAGGCTCTGGCGTAGATCTCGCGCATACCGTCGCCCTGTGCGCGTGCGGCGTAATCTTCGGGACCGATCAGCTCGTCTTTGGCGTTGGAGATGACATTTAAGAAGGCACGTTCCTTATACTTCTTAGGGTCAAGATCAAGATACTTAATGATCTCACGCATCAGGGCACGCTGGTCATCGGCATCGTAGATCGTAAAGCTGCGTTTGTAGCCGAGCACCTCAATGTAGCGGCGCAGAATGCGGACGCAGGTAGAGTGGAAGGTGCTGACCCAGATATTTTCAGCACCGAAGCCTACGATCTGATCGACACGCTCGCGCATCTCGCCGGCAGCCTTGTTGGTGAAGGTCAGTGCCAGAATATGGTATGGGTTTACATCGTAGTGGTCAATCAGATATGCGATCCGGTGTGTCAGAACTCTTGTCTTACCGGAACCGGCACCTGCAAGAATCAGGAGAGGTCCCTTGAAATGTTCTACCGCTTCCTTCTGCTGGGGATTTAAACCCTCTAATATATTTTCCATAATCAATGAAAGATCCTTTCTATGTATAGCATACTGTGGCAGTCTGGTTCAAATGCTTACTTACTGTCATCCGAAAAGAGCTGATCACGGTATTCCTTTGCAGTGGCAAAAAAATGCTCGATATCTTCCTCTTTGCCTTCGCGGATCGCCTGCTCCATGGTACCGAGAATATTCCGGTACTCCTGCAGAAATTCGAGAATGGCATCCCGGTTGGCAAGACAGATGCTTTTCCACATCTCAGGAGAGGAGGAAGAGATCCTTGTAATGTCCCGGAAGCCGCCTGCGGCAAGAAGCCGGTACATGCCTTTATCGTCTCTGGCGCGGACGGCATTGACTAAAGCGGCGGAGATCACATGCGGTGCGTGGCTGATGCCGGCAGTTGCCTCATCGTGTTCGTTTACATCGATCGTGACGCAGCGGGAATGTGTGACGCTGCGGACAAATTCCTGCATCCATGCGATGCTTTCCTCAGGAATTCTGTCCGTCGGTGTCAGAATATAGTAGCAGTCCCGCAGAAGCTCCGCAAAGGAGTATTCGTAACCGATGTGTTCTGTTCCTGCCATGGGATGACCGCCGATAAAGCAGTGGTCGAGTCCAACGTTACGGATCGCATGGTAGATCTCGCCCTTCACGCTTCCTACATCGGTCAGGATGCAGTCCGCTTTCAGATATGGTTTTAATCTGGTAAGATATGCCACATTTGTGCGGACAGGAGCACAGAGAAAGATCACATCCCAGTCTGAAACGCGGGAAATATCTGTTGTAATATCTGTAAGTACGCCGTCTGCGAGTGCCTTTTCCAAACGGGGGTGTTTCTTTGTTTCGTAGTAATTATAAGCGCTGATCCGGGCATCCGGAAGCTCTCTGCGGATGCAGCGGGCAACCGAGCCGCCGATCAGACCAAGTCCGATAAAGCCAAAGTGGCTGCGTGAATGTAATAAATCCATGAATAATCAATGCCTTTCTGTATAGGTTAAAATAAATCACAAATTACATTCTAATCGACAGAAATTAGGGTGTCAACTTGATAATTTCGCCGGATGGCGGTATAATGAAAAGACGTTTGAGAAAAGAGATTTTACAAATCGCTTCAAAATGGAGGAGCACGAATGAAGAAGGGGTTAAGTCGTATTAAAATGGGGATCCGGGCACTCGTTGGAGTGGTCGGCGGATATCTTGGTGTAATATCAACTATTCTGGGGACAATTTTCGGAATCCTGGCATCGATCCTTGTCGTGGGTCTGATCGCGGGAATCTGTGTATATGTTAAGGTGATCCCGATGTTTACGGAGGCAAGGGAGGTCGTTTTTGACAACCTTGTGAATATGACCGAGGAAGATTTTGTCATGAATGAGGATACGCTGGTATTCGATGACAAGGGGAAGAAGATCGGTTCGGTCAATGCAGGACGGTTTACTTATACGAAGATCTCCAAGATCTCGCCGTATATTTATAATGGATATATTGCGGTGGAGGACAAGCGTTTCAAGACGCATGGAGGTGTGGATCTTTTAGCGACAATGCGTGCCAGTGTGGCACTGCTTAAGAACCGCGGAGAGATCACGCAGGGCGGAAGTACCATTACCCAGCAGGTGATCAAGAACAATCTGCTGTCTCAGGAGCAGACCTTTACGAGAAAGGTTGCGGAGATTTTGCTCGCACCGACGGTGGAGCAGAAGTTTGGCAAGGATAAGATCATGGAGTTTTACTGTAACAGCAACTATTACGGAAACCGCTGTTACGGTGTGGCAGCGGCCAGCAAGTATTACTTTGACAAGAAACCGGCGGATCTGGAGCCGGCGGAGGCGGCGATGCTGATCGGTCTGTCCAATTCGCCGTCCGCTTATAATCCGGTCGCCCATCCGAAGGCAGCGAAGCAGAAGCGTAACGAAGTGCTTCTGAAGATGTATGAGGGCGGTGCGATCACTAAAAAGGAATACAACAAGGCGGTCAAGACAAAGCCGAGTGCACTGCAGATTACCGAGAAAACCTCCAACGAAAGTTACCTGGTCAGCTATGCGGTACATTGTGCGGCGATCTCTCTGATGGAGAAGGAGAATTTTGAATTTAAATACACCTTTAAGACGAAAAAGGAGTATGAGAAATATCAGTCGCAGTATTCTTCCGTATACAGCACCAAATGTGACGATATCCGTTCCGGAGGTTATAAGCTGTATACCTCGTTAAATCAGGCAAAACAGAAAAAGCTTCAGAAGGCAATTGACAGCGGACTGGCTTACAACACGGAGAAGAACTCCGATAACGGCAAGTATGCATTGCAGGGGGCTGCTGTCTGTGTTGACAATAACACGAATTATGTCGTGGCGATCGTTGGAGGAAGAGGCACAAAGGATGCCTATAACAGGGCATATCTGTCAGCGCGTCAGTCCGGAAGCGCGATCAAGCCTTTGATCGATTACGCACCCGGCTTTGAGTCAGGTAAGTTTTCTCCGTCAACGGTAGTAAACGATCATCCGATCAGCAACGGGCCAAAGAACTCCGGCGGAGGATATCGTGGAAGCGTGCATATCCGTGAGGCGGTGGCGCGTTCCATTAATACGATCGCATGGCAGGTGCTTGAAGTGATCACACCGGAATATGGTCTTTCCTTTCTGGATAAGATGCATTTTCATAATCTCAGTTATGTGGACAACGGTAATATGGCACTGTCGCTCGGTGGTTTTACCGAGGGTGTCCGAGTTGTGGATATGGCAAAGGGGTATGCGACACTTGCCAATAATGGTGAGTACAGCGACCGTACCTGTATCAGGAAGATCAGTCACGTTTCCGATGGTGTGATCTATAAGGATGCCGAGGAAAAGACACAGGTATATTCCAAGGGTGCGGCATGGATGATGAGTGATGTACTTAAGGGAGTATTTAATGAGGGCTATGGTACAGCGCGTGCGCTGAAGCTGAACGGCGGACAGATTACAGCCGGCAAGACCGGTACCACGAACTCCAGCAAGGATGTGTGGTTCTGCGGTTATTCGGCTTATTATACGACAGTTGTATGGTGCGGTTATGATACGCCGAGAGCAATGCCGGGTACATACGGTGCCACACTTTCCGGTGCGATCTGGAAGAATTACATGAACCAGATACATGCGAAGCTGACGCCGAAGGATTTTGAGAAGCCGGAGACGGTATGTCTTGCCAAGTATGACAGTAAGGGACGTATCATTGAGGGCACCGAGGTAAACGGTAACCGTAAGCGCAGCTATGGAATGGATTATTTTGCGCGGGATATTCTGGAAGATACTACGGAGTATGTGGATAATGAGACCGATCAGTCCAAGCAGGAGAGGGCACTTAAGAAACTTGAGAAGTTCGAGAAGCTGACAATCACCAGTATGGCGGATTACTATACGTTCACCGAGACATACAACAGTCTCAAAAATATGATCGCATCGATCCAGGATGATGATGTACGCAAGGATTACAGCACCAGATGTAAGGATAAATATGACAGCTTAAAGGATGATTCCGTAAAATGGAAGGACGTCGTGAAGGCATATCAGGAGCAGCAGTCCGAAGAGAACCAGCGTCTTGCCGAGGAATCGTCTGCAAAGGCGGAACAGGCAAGAGAGGAACAGACAAAAAAGACAAGGATTGCACTGGCAAGGACACGACTGAAACGTATGACAGGGCATAAGTACCAGCCGTCCAATATGTCGGATCTGATCCAGAAGGCATTACAGGCAGTGGAGGCATGTAAGAGCTATGCGGAGTATGATGATCTTCACAGTGATTATGTCAGCTACCGGGCAAAGCTTATGTCTCTTCCGACAAAGGAGCAGTATCAGGCAGCCAGCCAGCAGAATGATCCGTCTGATACCGAAGATACCGATACGGAATAATAGAGGAACAGTTGCAGCAGACAGGGAGGATGAGCGTGGAAAAGAGGGAACAGGATTCGTTGATCGCCAAGCAGGAGCGGGCGGTCAGACAACAGCAGCTTCTCGAGAAGAAACGACAGGCGAGAGCGGAATATAATACTTCAGACGGCAGTACGGCAAGACAGGAGAAGAAACTGGAGAAGAGACAGGAGCAGCACCGGAGAAAAGAACGAAAGGCGATTCGTGTACAGGAAAAGAAGCAGGAGAAAAAGAAGCTCAGATTTATGAAATCGTTTCAGAGCGCGGTGGCATTTGATGATGCAGAGGGTGTTTCTGTCAGCGAATGGTTTTTAAGTATCTGCTGGATTAAGATACCGGTTATCGGGTTTGTTTATGTACTTATTCTGGCACTCAGTAAGAAGATACATCCGGCAAAGAAAAACTTTGCCAGAGGCTATCTGGTATACAGATGTCTTGTGCTGATCTTATCTTTGACGATCATGTATGTATTATATCAGGTGGGCTTAAGTTTTATTGATGATATGCTTGCTTTTGTAAAATAATTCTGCCAACACAGACAGGGGATCTTGTGAAATAAATGGAGTCTGCCATACATATAATATGGCAAGATAATGGTGGAAGTGCAGAGTATGAGTAACACACAGACAAGATCAGAGGATGGAGAGAAAGGTGTGACGGCAGTATACTGCCGTGTGTCGAAAAAGTCCGGAAACAGCAGGGAGTCCGGAGACAGTCTCGCCAATCAGGCAGAGCTTGCTATGCGGTGGATCGGGCAGGACGCAGGACTGCGTGGCGGAGAGATCCGATATTTTCAGGACGATGGATATACAGGGACGAATATGAAACGGCCGGCGGTGCAAAAAGCACTCGCCGGCATTTTTTGTGGAAAAATACAAGCTCTTGTTGTAAAAGATTTTTCCAGATTGTCAAGAAATCATCTTCAGTTGTCGGAACTGTTGGAATTAATCCTTCCGGGTTATCCGGTCCGCGTGATTTCAATCGCTGACGGCTATGACAGCGCACGCAGCTCTTACAATATGGACAGTGCCATCAAAAACCTGTTTTATGAATATTACTGCAGAGATATTTCTCATAAGACAAGAGAAGCGCTTTACGGGAAAAGCAGGGAAGGCATTTATGCTGCGGGTCGAGTACCGTACGGATACCGCAGAGACAGACAGGGAAGGCTTGAGATCGTTGAAGAGGAGGCGTTGCTTGTCAGAAAAATTTACGAGCTGTCCTGTCAGGGAGAGAGTTGTCCGTCAATTGCAGCGTATATGAATCAGTCCGGCGGTGGCGGAACGAACCGGAGAGTATGGCAGGCTGCTGCGGTATGGCGTATTCTGCATGATCCGGTTTATGCCGGAAACGATGTGTGGCACAGGTACGAGAACAGATACCGGGATGGCTTTATAACGGAGTCAGTGCCGAGGAGCGGGTGGTATTTACAGAAAAATAAGCGGCTTGCGGTTATTTCGCCGGAAATTTATATGGAAAATAAGCGGTGTCATCCGTTCCCGACTGCAGACGGTCATAAAAAAGGACCCCGTCACATATTTCACGGACTTACAAAATGCGGATTGTGCGGCAGGGCACTCTGTCGTGCGGAAAAGGGAAGTGACCTTTTGGTCTGTAAAACAGACCGGCAAAAAAATAAAATTTCCTGCGACCGGCTTTTGCAAATATGTAAAAGGGTTTTTACAAGGCGGCTGGAAATGGGGGATCTGGAAATAAATGAGGAGATTTTCTTACGGATATTCATAAGTAAAATCGTTGTAAAAGGCGGTGAAATAAGGATTTGTGCGAAAGTGACAGTTGCGAATACATAAACCGTATGATATAATAAAAAGCAATTGTAAGCACTTGCATTTACACATGCTTAAATGGTTAAGTGCCTGCAAAATAATATTAAAGGAGAGAAAAAATGAAGCGTATGAACATTGCGAAGCGTGTGCTGGCATGTGGTCTTGCGGTAGCTATGGTTGTAACCGGTGGAAATTATTCCTCAGTGAATGTTTCTGCTGCAAAGAAGACCAAGAAGGCTGCCAAAAAGACAAAGGCAACTCTGTCTAAGAAAAAGGTCAGCATGACGGCGGGCGGAACCGTAACCTTAAAGGTGAAAAAAGCAAACAAAAAGGTTAAATGGTCTGCAAAAAACAAGAAAATTGTGAAGATCACAAAAACAAGTGGTAAGAAAAAGGACACCGTAGTAATTACCGGTCTCAAAAAGGGATCTACCGTAGTTACCGCAAAGGTAGGCAAGCAGAAATTAAAATGCAAGGTTACCGTAAGTGTAAGCCAGCTCAAATCTGTAGCTGTTGACAAGCTGGATTACTCTGCATTAACCGTTAAGCTTGCCAAGAAGAAAGCACTGAACGTAGGAGACATCAAGGTAGCCGTTAAGGCATACAAGTCAGGTGCCTACAATGGGAACCCGAAGGTAGAGGCACTTTCCACAAAGGACCAGAAGACATACCGTGTTTATCTGACATCCTCTGTCGGACTGAACGACTACGTCCGTGTCACCGTAGGAAAGTCCTCCAAGGAAGTTCAGAACAAGCAGAAGTTCTATGTCAAGGAGGGAAACAAAAATCTTCTTTTAGAGAAGGATGTGATTGCTCAATACGATCTTGACGGGTTCTTTGAGCAGTCCGTTGGCTATATTTCCTACTCTTTGAAGAAGGGAAGCAAACTGCCGAAGGGATTGACTCTGGTTGGTAAGAGAGGTCTTCTTAAGGGGATTGCCACCGAGGCAGGTGTGACAGAGTCTACACTGATCGCTAAGGATGAGGCAGGCAGAAAAGCAACACTCAAGCTTACCTTTAAGGTATACGATGAGACAACGATCGCCGCTGCTGATTCTTCCGACAACAAGATCAAGCTGGATGATTACATGGCTTCCATGAATGCCAGCAGACTTGCAACAGCAGTACCGACAGCTGCTCCAACTGCAGCACCTTCCGTGGATCCATCTGAGTCAGAAGCTCCATCTATCAAGACAGCAGCACCGGCTCCGACCGCTACTGCTACCGTAAATCCGGAGGTTACACCGGATCCTGAGAAGGTATACACAAGTTATGATATTCAGCCTAAGGGAGGCTCCGGCAGCTACAAGTATGATCTGGTTCAGACCGGTACCGATGCAGGTGTTACACTTTCTACAGATGTAACAGATGCTAACAATCAGGTTACCAAGAAGGCTGCAGGCAGCACCAAGCTGTACATTCCTTATGGTCTTGCAGCAGGAGATCATGTATACACGATCAACATTACCGATGCAGCAGATGCGGCACGTACAACAACGGCGACTGTTACAGTGAAGGTTGTTGAGAGCTTCAACATCAGCGGTACGATCAAGGATACAGCAGATACGCCGCTTTCCGGCAATGAGAAGATCTACTTCTATCCGGCAGAGGCGAATAGCAGCAGCGATTATGTAGCAGGACGTACATTCCTGAAGCGTTCTCCAAAGCAGAGTACGGGAAGCTTTTCTTACAGCTACACAGAGCTTACGGCAGGAAACCATCCAAAGGGATATACGAATGGAGCGAGTTACAAAGACTACAAATGTGCAAACGGAGATGAGTATGAGGTATATACGCATACAGATACTGCACAGGCAGGTCCGTTCCCTCAGCCTACGATCCTGACAGAGGCACCGACAGCGGCTCCTTCTGCAGCGGCACCGACAGCAGCACCGGCTGCTTCCGCAGGAGCAACACCATTTACACAGCCGGTTATCGAGGCCGGTAATTATGCGGCAGAGGTACCTGCAGGTACATACACCGTCAAGGTACAGGGTGCCAACGGCGTGAGATATCAGCTTGACGGAAGCGTATCCGTAGCGTCTGATGCACTTGCAGCAGTGAACCTGACAATGCCGGTTCGTTTTGCAAATATCAAGGCAGTTGCCAAGTTTGCAAATGATAAGGTAGTTGCAAACAGCACGGTTTATTTTGAAACAACCAACAAGAAATACGAGCGCATGTCCTTCCAGGCCAGAACAGATTATCAGGGTGTATTTACAGCATCTCTTCCAGCCGGAACTTATGAGGCTTACTGGCTTGATGAGCATAAGCAGAAGCAGTATTTTTCCGGTCAGATCAAGGTTCAGGATGGCATGAATGCAGAGCTTGGTGATATCAAGCTGGCAATCTCAAGATTTGAGGTATCCGGAACATATTCAGTACATACCACAGAATGGGACAGTGCTTCCGGCAAGGATGTTGAGGTTGATAAACTTACCGGTAACAGAACACTGT
>ERZ773108.3574-NODE-3574-length-11749-cov-3.136138_pt1 | contig 11749 bp, 13 predicted proteins | sample MGYA00580570_ERZ773108 | MGnify/ENA primary metagenome ERZ773108 (study PRJEB29015, sample SAMEA2737840) | human gut metagenome | biome: human gut; feature: human-associated habitat; material: faeces | place: China | collected 2012 ...
CCCCAACCACACCCTGCCCACCAGCGGCACGGCACGGTTTTCAAGCCCGCTTTCGGTGGACGATTTTGTGAAAAAATCTCAATATACCTATTATACGGATGAAGCGTTTTCAAAAATTGCCGACAAGGTGGCATATTTTGCAGAAAAAGAGGGGCTTTCGGCTCATGCAAGAAGCGCAACCGTGAGAAAAAGCAAGCGTTAAGGGGGCGTTTTGATGAGCAGATTTTTAAATGCGTGCTATCAGGGGCTTGAAGCCTATGTTCCCGGCGAACAGCCTACCGACATGGCGTATATTAAATTAAACACCAACGAGTCGCCTTTTCCCCCGTCAGATGCGGTAATTGCGGCGGTAACGAAAGAGGAAACGGAAAAACTGCGGCTTTATCCCGACCCGGAGTGCGGCGCGCTGCGTGATGCGCTGGCCGAAAGCTTTCACACAAGCAGGGAAAACATATTTGTTTCCAACGGGTCGGACGATATTTTAAACTTTGCGTTCATGGCCTTTGCAGGTTTGGGTGGAAAAGCGGTTTTTCCCAGCATTACATACGGTTTTTACAAAGTTTTTTCCCAGCTCCACGGCATAGACTATGAAACGATTTCGTTAAATAAAGATTTTACCATCAGTCCGGAGGACTATTATCATAAAAACGCCCTTGTGGTAATTGCAAACCCCAATGCGCCGACGGGGCTGATGTTATCCACAGAGCAGGTAGAAGCGATTGTAAAAAATAATCCGGATAACGTGGTTTTAATTGACGAGGCATACATTGATTTCGGCGGAACGTCCTGCGCGCCGCTGGTGAGCAAGTATGACAATTTGCTGGTGGTTCAGACCTTTTCAAAATCCCGCAGCTTAGCCGGCGCACGGCTGGGCTTTGCCGTGGGGAACAAGGATTTAATTGCGGATTTAGAAAAAATAAAATATTCCACCAATCCCTACAGCATTAACCGTCTGTCGCTCTTGGCAGGTGCCGCGGCGGTAAATTCCCCGGCATATTACAAAGAAAAATGCGGCGAAATTGTAAAAGTAAGGGAATTTGCCAAAGCAGAATTAAAAAAACAAGGCTTTTTCGTAACCGATTCCGCGGCAAACTTTTTGTTTGTGAAAAAAAGGGGCGTAAGCGGAGAATATATTTACAGAAAACTGCGGGAAAAGGGCATTTTGGTGCGCCATTTTAATACGCCGGAAATCGCGGATTTTAACCGGATTACCGTGGGAACAAAAGAGCAGATGAATGCGCTGATTGAAGCTTTAAAAACAATAGAAAAAGAAAGTCAGGTGGAACAATGAGAACAGCAAAAATCGAACGGGCAACCGCGGAAACGGACATTTCGCTTTCGCTGAATTTAGACGGAACGGGAAAATGTGAAATTCAGTCCGGCTGCGGATTTTTAGACCACTGTTTAACGCTGTTTGCAAAACACAGCGGATTTGATGTAACGCTTGCCTGCAAGGGAGACACTTATGTTGACTTTCACCACACGGTGGAAGACGTGGGCATCTGCCTGGGAGAGGCGTTTTCTGCGGCCATTGGCGACATGCGCGGCATTTGCCGTTACGGCCACATGCTGCTGCCCATGGACGAGGCGCTGATTTTGTGCGCAGCGGACGTATCCGGCCGGGGCGTTCTGTGCTTTGACTTAGATATTCCCGCAAGCAAGGTGGGAGACTTCGACACAGAGCTGACAGAGGAATTTTTCCTGGGCTTTATCCGAAAATCCAACATTACGCTGCACGTAAAGCAGCTTAGCGGAAAAAATTCTCACCACATCATTGAAGGCAGCTTTAAAGCCTTTGCCCGTGCCCTTCGCATGGCCGTGGCAATAGACGAAAAAAACAAAGATGAAATTCCGTCTACCAAAGGGGTTTTGATTTAGATGATTGCAATTATTGATTACGGCGTTGGGAATTTGTTTTCGCTGAAAAGCTCGTTGGATTCGCAAAAGATTGATTCGGTTGTGACAGGCGACAAAGCAGTTATTAAGCAATGCGAAAAAATTATTCTGCCCGGCGTGGGCGCGTTTGCCGATGCGGCGGAGAGCTTAAAGCAATGTGGGCTCGACAAGGTTTTAATAGAAGAAGCACAAAAAGGAAAACCCATTTTGGGAATTTGTTTGGGCATGCAGCTTTTGTTTGACAAAAGCTATGAATATGGCGAGCATGAAGGCTTAGGGCTGATTTCGGGAACTGTGCGCCCCATTGCCGACGTAATTCCAAAGGGGCTTAAAATTCCCCACATTGGCTGGAACGCCCTGCATTTTCCGAAACACAAAGCAAAAAGCCCACTTTTTCGTTATGTGAACGAGGGCGAGTTTGTTTATTTTGTCCACTCGTATTACTGCGCCGACTGCGAACAAAGCGTAATTGCCGCGGCGGAATACGGCGCGCCTTTAACTGCGGCGGCGGCGGACAAAAACGTGTTTGGCTGCCAGTTCCACCCAGAAAAAAGCGGGGATGTGGGCATGAAAATTTTAAGGGCGTTTCACGAGCTTGGCGCACCGGGAAAGGAGAGGCACAAATGATTATTCTTCCGGCGATTGATTTATTTGAAGGCGCCGCTGTGCGGCTTCTGCGCGGGGACTACAACAATATGACGGTTTATGAAAAACAGCCGGAAACGGTTGCCCAAAGGTTTGAGGCCGAGGGGGCGACCCATATTCACATTGTGGATTTAGAGGGCGCAAAAACAGGCGGCACACCGAACTTAGAAACTGTGAAGCGGATTGTAAATTCCACGTCGCTGTCGGCGGAAATCGGCGGCGGAATTCGGAATTTTTCTGTCATTGAGCAATATTTAAACGCGGGGGTAGACCGGGTGATTTTAGGCACTGCGGCGGTAACGGAGGAAGGCTTTGTGGAAACCGCCGTTCAGAACTTCGGCGATAAAATTGTTGTTGGCGCAGACATAAAAGACGGGTTTGTGGCAATTCGCGGCTGGACGGAAAACTCCAAATTCACCTGCGGGAGCTTCTGTGAAAAAATGCAGAACACCGGAGTAAAAACTTTAATCTGCACCGATGTTTCCAAAGACGGGGCCATGCAGGGCACAAATTTGGCGCTTTACAAAGCGTTAACGGAAAAATATCAAATGAACATTATTGCCTCCGGCGGCGTTTCCAGCTTAGAAGATATTAAGAATTTAACGAAGACCGGCGTTTACGGCGCCATTATCGGTAAGGCCTATTACACCGGAGCAGTTTCGATTCGAGATGCTGTAAACCTTGCGGAAGGCGGTGCAGTATGATTACAAAACGCATTATTCCCTGCCTGGACGTAAAAGACGGCAGGGTGGTGAAGGGCGTAAATTTTCAGGGCCTGTCCGATGTGTCTTCTCCTGTGGAGCTGGGAAAATACTATAGTGACAGCGGGGCCGACGAGCTGGTGTTTTATGACATCACCGCGTCGGTTGAGGGCAGGGCCCTGTTTACCGACATTTTAAAGCAGGTTGCCTCCACCATTTTCATTCCTCTCACCGTGGGGGGCGGGATCAATACCCTCGCGGATTTCGACCGCGTGCTAAAATGCGGGGCCGACAAGGTCAGCGTTAACTCGGGTGCAATTAAAAACCCGTCGCTCATTGAGGAGGCGGCCAAGCGGTACGGCGACCAGTGCGTGGTTTTAAGCGTGGACATAAAGCGTGTAGACAGCGTGTTTCGCGTGTTTCAAAACGGCGGGCGGGAAAATACCGGTTTAGACGCCCTTGACTGGATTCGGCATGGCGTGGACATGGGCGCAGGGGAAATCGTGGTCAATTCCATTGACACCGACGGCGTGAAAAAGGGATTTGACATCCCCATGCTAAAAGCCGTGTTAGACATTGTAAACGTTCCGGTAATCGCTTCCGGCGGTGCCGGCGGAATTGACGATTTTGTGCAGCTTTTTCAAAAGCTTCCCGCAATCGACGCAGGGCTTGCGGCTTCTATTTTCCACTTCGGGGAGGTTACAATTCCAAAGCTGAAGGAAACCCTGCGGGATAACGGAATTGCCGTAAGGCTGTAAAATAAAAGGAGGATTTTGTGTTGATTCAGATTGACGAATTAAAGTTTGACGAAAAGGGGTTAATTCCGGCCGTCGTGGTGGACGCGGAAACAAACAAGGTTTTAACCCTGGCATATATGAACAAGGAGAGCTTAAAAATTTCAATGGAAAAGGGGCTCGCCTGTTTTTGGAGCCGTTCGCGGAAAGAATTGTGGCTGAAAGGGGAAACCTCAGGAAATTACCAGCACATTGTCTCCATCACGGCGGACTGCGACCGCGACGCGCTGACCGTTTTGGTGAAGAAAGACGGCCCGGCTTGCCATTTGGGAACAGACTCCTGTTTTAACGATTTGGTGTATGCGGGTGAAACGCCGCCGGCATTCTCGCTGGAAGGATTAATGCAGCTGATTGCAGGCCGCAAAACAGACAAAAAAGAAGGTTCCTACACCACCTATCTGTTTGAAAAGGGGATTGATAAAATTCTGAAAAAGGTGGGAGAGGAGTGCACAGAGGTTATCATTGCCGGCAAGGGAAATGACAAAAAAGAAACAGTTTATGAAATTGCAGATCTTTGTTACCACGTTATGGTCTTAATGATTGAAATGGGAATCAGCTTAGAAGACATTCACACTGAGCTGGCCTCCCGCCATGTGATTGACAAAAAGGTGAAGCAGGAGAAAATGACGAAATGATGGTAACGTCTAATTTTCACACACACACAACATACTGCGACGGAAAAAGCACGGCGGAGGAAACGGTTCTGGCCGCAATTGAGAAAGGCATGACGGCGCTGGGCTTTTCCGGCCACGCCTATACGCCCTTTGACGCAAGCTATTGCATGAGCTTGGAGGACACGGCAAAGTATCGGGCGGAAATCAACCGCTTAAAACAAAAATATGCCGGGCAGATTGACATTTACTGCGGTTTGGAAATGGACTATTTTTCGGAAGCCGATACGAACGGGTTCGACTTTTTAATTGGTTCGGTGCACTATGTGAAGAAAAACGGAGCATTTCTTTCTGTGGACGGTTGTGCATTTCAAGAAAACGTGCACTGCGGTTATCACGGCGACTATTACGCTTTTGCAGAGGATTATTTCGCCCTGGTTTCCCGTGTGGCGGAAAAAACAAAAGCGGACATTATTGGCCACTTTGATTTAATCACCAAATTTAACGAGGGGGAAAAACTGTTTTCGGAAAGCAATCCCCGTTACGAAAAGGCGTGGGATGCGGCGCTTCGCGCGCTGATTCCATCTGGCAAACCCTTTGAAATCAACACTGGGGCCATGCAGCGGGGATACCGCAGCTCGCCCTACCCAGCAGTGCCGATTTTGAAAAAAATTCAGGAATATGGCGGAAAAATTATAATTTCAAGCGACTGCCACCAGGCAGACGCGGTGGACTTTGCATTTGACACGGCCATAGAGTTTGCGAAAAAAAGCGGATTTCAATCGGCCTATACGTTGGCGGGTGCACCCAAAGCGCCCCTTTCCCTTTCTGAATTTTCGTTGGCACGGTTATAAAAAACAAACAGCCCGGCAAGCAAAACCGCTTGCCGGACTGTTTTTTATTGAACAATTTCCACTACAACGTGTTTGTTTTCACGGTTTGCAGCGGCTTTCATCACAGTTCTGATGGACTTTGCAATTCGTCCCTGTTTGCCGATGACTTTTCCCATGTCAGAGTCAGCGACCTTAAGTTCCAGAACAACTGACTGTTCGCCGTCGATCTGGTTAACGGAAACGCCGTCGGGCTCATCCACCAATGCTTTCGCAATCACTGCCAATAATTCTTTCATTTTTTTCTCCTTTTAGTGTTTCCCGCAGAACCTACAATTATTTTGTAATTCCGCTTTTTTTCAAAAGAACTTTCACAGTATCTGTCGGCTGTGCGCCGTTGCCAAGCCATTTTTGTGCTTTTTCCGCATCAATTTTAATGTCGGCAGGCTCTGTTAAAGGATTGTATGTGCCGATTTCTTCGATAAATCTGCCGTCTCTGGGATACCGGGAGTCAGCAACAACCACTCTGTAAAAAGGAGCTTTTTTCGCACCCATTCTTCTCAGTCTGATTTTAACTGCCATGTTTGTTTCACCTCCTGCAATTTGTTGTGTATGTTAAAAAATAACAAGCATAATCAATTGGGGAACTCCCCTTGATAATCCCCTGTTTTACTTTAATTATTTTTTATTTGCGCTTTTTCTTCTTTTTCAATTTGCGCATTCCCAAACCGCCGCCGGAAAACTGTTTCATCATCTGCTGCATCTGTTCAAACTGCTTCAGCAAAAGGTTCACGTCTGAAACGTTGTTCCCGCTGCCCGCGGCAATGCGGCGCTTGCGGCTGGCATTGATGATAGACGGGTTTTCCCGCTCGCGCATGGTCATGGATTTAATAATGGCTTCCACCCTGTCCAGCTTTCGCTCATCAATATCGGCATTGTCAATGGCCTTGGCGTTCACGCCGGGAATCATCTTCATAATCTGGGTCAGCGGCCCCATTTTTTTCATCTGCTGCATCTGGGCCAAAAAATCGTCTAAATTAAAGCTGTTATGGCGGATTTTGTCCTCCAGTTTGGCCGCGTCTTTTTCGTCAAAGGCGGCCTGTGCCTTTTCAATTAAAGACAGCACATCGCCGCTGCCTAAAATTCTGGAGGCCATTCTGTCTGGGTGGAATTCCTCAATGTCGGAAAGCTTTTCGCCAACACCGGCAAACTTAATGGGCTTGCCCGTAACCGCCTTAACCGACAGCGCCGCACCGCCTCTTGTGTCGCCGTCAAGCTTTGTCATTACCACGCCGCTGATTTCTAAGCGCGCGTTAAAGCTTTCGGCAATGTTCACGGCGTCCTGCCCTGTCATGGCATCAATTACAAGCAAAATCTCATCGGGGTTCACCGCGGCCTTAATGTCTTCCAGCTCCTGCATCAAATCGTCGTCAATGTGCAGGCGGCCGGCGGTATCAATAATTACAAAATCGTTGCCATGGTGTTTTGCGTGCTCCAATGCCGCAGTAGCAATAGAAACGGCAGAAACCTGTGTGCCCATTTGAAACACAGGAATGTCAATCTGCTTACCCACAACCTCCAGCTGTTTTACAGCCGCAGGACGGTAAATATCGCAGGCAACCAAAAGCGGGCGTTTATTGTGTTTTTTTCGCATAAATCCGGCAAGCTTAGCGCAGAAGGTGGTTTTACCGGCACCCTGAAGCCCCGCCATTAAAACAATGGTAGGCGGTTTCTTTGCAAACTCAATCCGGGCGCTGTCGCTGCCCATCAGCTTTGCAAGCTCGTCATTCACAATTTTTATAATCTGCTGTCCTGGGGTGAGGCTCTCTAACACGTCGGCCCCCACAGCGCGCTCAGACACATTGCCAATAAAGTCTTTCACGACTTTATAGTTTACGTCTGCCTCAAGGAGTGCCAGCTTAATTTCGCGCATCGATTCCTTAATATCTTTTTCCGTTACAACGCCCTTGCCTTTTAGCTTTTTAAGCGCCGCACCCAGCTTTTCCGACAGGTTTTCAAATGCCAAAATCAACCGCTCCTTTCATGGTCATAGCTTATCGGTAATGGAGGAAAGCTTTTCCCCAATCTGGTTTACCGCTTTTAACAATTTATCGGAATGAATGTATATTTGAATGTAGGTCTGCAAATCATGAAACATTTCCTGAATAACAACAATGTCGCCTTTTACATCTTTAAACCGTTTTGCCAGCCCCAAAGAGTCCTCAAAATCGTGAAGCTGTTTTTCGCCCCGCTTGATGGAATCGCGCACGCCCTGGCGGCTGATTCCCAGCGGCTCTGCAATTTCGGCCAAAGACAAATCCTCGTTATAATAGAGGTCTATAGCCCGTGCCTGCTTTTCCGTCAGCAAATCGCCGTAAAAGTCAAGCAAAACAGCAATAGACAAATCTTTTTCCATAAAACTTCACCTCAAAACGGTTTGGTGTAAAGCTCTAAACCTAAACACCTGTTCTATTTTACATCAATTTCATCTGTTTGTCAATAGGCTAACACAAAAAACTTATGCTGTTTCAAAAATGCCGTCTAACACGTGGGACAGGCGCAGCAAAATTCTTGTAATTTTTTCTTCCTTACTGCTGTCTGTTAAATAATTTGTATAATTGTTTTCCGACAGCCAATTGATGGTTGCCATCACCGCCGAGGCATAAAGCGTGCCGGAATAGTCGGCGAATTCATGGGGCAGTTCGGGATGAAGGGCTTTTAAAAACTCCACACAGCTTTTTTTCAGCAATACGCCAAAATCTTTGTATAGGCTGATGCTGTCTGTTTTGACTTTAAGCAGCGCCTCAAAGGTGTCTTTTTCGTCTAAAATGTAGTCATACATCTTTTTCGTAATGCGGACCAACTCATCGTGATTGTCCATTTGAAACGGTTCTTCCAAAATGTTCCGCGCCCCGTTTAAACACGATTTGCAAAGCTGTTTGGCCAAATCATATTTGTCATCGTAATACCGGTAAAAGGTAGAACGGTTAATCAGGGCGCGATCTAAAATATCTTGCACCGTAATGTCGTGAAAATCTTTCTCATTTAAAAGGGAAACCATTGCGGATTTAATATTCCGTTTTGTTTTAACCACCCTCAGGTCAATCTTTTCATTCATATTGTTCCGTCCCTTTCTATTATTTTCTTTCTGTATATCATACTATATTCCGGAAAAATATGCAACTATTTGTATCAAACGCAACGATTTAATCGTTAATATTGTGTTAATAGCTATATAAAATCAAACAAATTGTTTCATAACATACAATACGATAAAAACTGTTGATTGAAAAATTGTCCCGTCCACTTTAAACTAAAACTAAAGGGGGCGGACGCATGGAAACGGCAATTAAAATTTCTGACATGGTCAGAGAATATACCATGGGCGAAACGAAAATTACGGCGGTGGACCATATCAGCTTTGAAATCCCAAAGGGAGCCTATACCATTATTTTGGGAACGTCAGGGGCGGGAAAGTCCACGGTGTTAAACATTTTAGGCGGAATGGATTCCCCCACCAGCGGAAGCGTTTCGGTTTTGGGCAGCGAAATTTCGGGCTATGGAAAAAAAGAACTAACGCAATATCGCCGGAACATGATTGGGTTTGTGTTTCAGTTTTATAATTTAATGCCCAACCTGTCTGTTTTAGAAAATGTTGAGCTGGCAAGCCAAATTTGCAAAAACCCGCTGGACGCAAAAGAGGTGCTTTCCATGGTGGGGCTATCCCAGCGGCTTTCTAATTTTCCCTCCCAGCTATCCGGCGGGGAACAGCAGCGGGTGGCAATTGCCCGCGCCCTGGCGAAAAATCCCCAGGTGCTCCTCTGTGACGAGCCCACAGGCGCGCTGGATTATAAAACAGGAAAATCTGTTTTGGCCCTGCTTTATAACATTTGCAAAACCAGCGGAAAAACTGTTATTGTCGTTACGCACAACGGCGCGTTAGCGCCTACGGCAGACGTTTTAATCCATATGAAAAGCGGCCAGATTGAGGCTTTTGAGAAAAACGACAACCCAATCCCTGTTCAGGAGCTGGAGTGGTAATATGTTTTGGAAAAATTTCAGGCGGGAGCTCATCTTTACAACCTCGCGGCTTGTGTCCGTTGTTGTGATTGCGGCTGTTGCAGTTTTAATGTTTGTTGCGCTGTCCGGCAACACCTATAATGCGGAGCGGATTGCACAGCAATATTTTAAGAAACAAAACGTCGCGGACCTTTGGGTGACGGGGGTGGGGTTTGACCGCGCCGATTTCAGAAACGTTTCGAAAATTGATGGTATAAAAGACGTTCAGCCGCGCACCACCATTGACGCGGAAAGCCGCGATTTTGCAAACATTACCCTTGCACTTTACGCGGTGCCGGACGAGATGAATATGAATATTCCCTACATAGTGGAAGGCGAAACCTTAAGCAGAAGCCGGGACATTATGATAAGCGATGAGTTTGCCCGGGCGAACGGGCTTTCCGTGGGCGATTTTTATGAGGTGAAGCTAACTGCCACCGGCGATGTTTTAAAGCTTTATGTGTGCGCTCTGGTGAAAAGTCCGGAGTGCATGCACCATGTCAGCGGCACCAATCTGACGCCGGATTTGGCGTCTTACGGGTTTGGTTACATCAGCGAAGACGCGCTTGCACATTTAACAGGCAAAAACAACTATAACCAGATTTGCGTAACTGTAACTGACGGTGCAGATTTAGAAAATATAAAGGCTGAATTAAGCGATTGTTTAGGCACAAAGCTGGTAAACATTCTGGCATTGGAGGACAACATCAACGCCTATGAGCTTTTGGAGCTGACAAACAGCATTAAAACCATTGTGATGGTGTTCCCCTTAATATTTTTTGCGGTAGCGGCGCTGATTATGTTTTCCACCATGAGCCGCCTGATTGAAAATGCACGGCAAACCATTGGAACCTTTAAGGCCCTGGGATACGGTGACGTTCAAATTATGTGTTACTACCTTTTTTATGCGGTATTGGTGGTAATTTTAGGATATATCATTGGGGTGCTGCCCGCCCGGGCACTGTCCGGGGTGGTGCTTTCCGCCCTGTTTGGCAGTGTAGATATGCCGCCGCACGAAATTTTATATTCCCCCAGCGCGCTGGTTATCTCTTTTGTAATTACCTTTTTGGTCTGCATCGGCACCGCCTATTTTGCGGCAAAAGGTGCGCTTTCGGAAACGCCGGCGGAATGTATGCGGCCAAAACCGCCGAAAAAAACAAGAAAAACCTTGCTGGAACAAATTCCCCCGGTGTGGAACAGACTGGGGTTTAACACAAAATACATCTTCCGCAACATCATGCGGAATAAATCGAAAATGGCAATCTGCATTGTGGGTATCACCGGCTGTATGACCCTTGTGCTTACAGCTTTGGGGATTAACGACTCTGTCAGCAGCTTTATCGACCGGACGGAAACCAAACTTCAGAAATATGACCTGATGGTGACGTTAAACGGTACAGTGACAGAGGCGCAGTATAAGCATTTGGGGTATTTGCCCCAGGTGGAGGACTCCCAGTATGAAATGACAATGGGGACAAAAATTTACTCGCGGAACAACTTAGAAACGGTTTATTTCAGAGTGACGGACGACCAGCTCCATTTAAAACTGCTGGACTTAAACGGGCCGGAAACCTACGACATGCCAGTAGACGGCGTTATTTTAGGCGACGACACCGCCAAAGACCTTGCTGTTATGCCCGGCGACGAGGTTCAAATTAAATTTACCGGGGACAACCGCTATTATCCCATGCGCGTCGGCAAAATTATTCGGGGCGCCGACGGGGCCTATGTTTCAAAGACCTATTGGAATACCTTGGGAAAACCCTATACCCCCAACACCGCATATCTGAAAACGAATGATTTGGAAGCGGTTCGCAACAGGGTTGAGGATTTTGATTTTGTGGCGGGCACGGAGGACAAGGCGGCAGTGATGACATCTTTGCGCAACCAGGTGAAAGCAATCACCTCCATTGTGTATCTGTTGATTCTGTTCGGCGGCATTTTGGCCTTTGTGGTGCTTTATAATTTAGGAATTATGAGCTTTTTTGAGCAAATCCGCTCTTTGGCGACCTTGCAGGTGCTGGGCTTTTACGACAAGGAAACCAAACGGCTACTGTTAACAGAAAACATTATTTTCACTGCGGTAGGCGTAATTTTAGGCGTTCCCTTGGGAAAAGCCCTTGTGGGTGCCATTTTGGGCTCCATTGAAATGGTAAAGCTGGACGTGGCAATTGCCGTTTTGTCCTATTTTGCCGCGGGCGCCTTAACGCTTG
>ERZ773108.3575-NODE-3575-length-11746-cov-3.098537_pt1 | contig 11746 bp, 8 predicted proteins | sample MGYA00580570_ERZ773108 | MGnify/ENA primary metagenome ERZ773108 (study PRJEB29015, sample SAMEA2737840) | human gut metagenome | biome: human gut; feature: human-associated habitat; material: faeces | place: China | collected 2012 ...
AGGAATCTGTTGCTAATGGAGAAATCGGCATCTTCGCTCTAAACGGAGAAGCCTACATCAAGAAATTACAAAACGATAAAGACGGAATTTTCCTTATCTCGCTTAATGAAAAGTATGCACCTATCAAGGTTGGAGAAAACGACCGCTTAGACATATTTGGAAAAGTTCTTGGAAAATCTGATGCTTCTGCTATCACAGGACATTACCGATAAATCGCAAGTCCTTTTTATTAGACACATTATTTTTCATAATTGACAATAAGAAAATATATATAGAACTGAAAGAAGGGAAAAATACGCTTATTACCATGTCTGTTTTTGCCGGCAGCAGGGAAACAGCCATTCGCCTGCGACGCGGGTTTAAAGCCGACCCCATGGGCGTATATTCGGACATCGTTTCCATGCTTTCAAAAACGGACGACAGTGAGGATGATGAAAATGTATGATTTAGCAATTGTCGGCGGCGGCCCGGCCGGGCTTTCCGCCGCGCTGTATGCAGGACGGGCAGGCCTTTCCTGCGTTGTGCTTGAAAAACTGTTTTTCGGCGGGCAAATGCTGAAAACCTCTGAAATTGACAATTACCCCGGCGCGCCGGAAATCCGGGACGTGTTCTCGTTTTCAGAGTCCATGCGTGCCCAGGCCGCAGAGTTCGGCGCGGAATTTAAAACAGAAGAGGTGGTGGAGGTGCGTGAAAACAATGGTATAAAAACCATTGTTACCACCAATGGAGAATATCGCGCCAAAGCCTTAATTTTAGCTACCGGCGCTTTTCCCAAAAAGCTTGGCGTGCCCGGCGAGGAGGAGTTCGCCGCCAAAGGCGTTTCCTACTGTGCCACCTGCGACGGAGCTTTTTTTAAAAACAAAACAGCAACGGTTGTCGGCGGCGGCGATACTGCGTTAGAAGACGCGCTGTTTTTGTCTGCAATTTGCAAAACCGTTTATGTTGTACACCGGCGCGACACATTCCGTGGTGCAAAGCACCTTTATAACCGGGCGAAAAACAAAGAAAACATTCGGTTTGTGCTAAACAGCACTGTTTCAGAAATTGTGGGCGAAAACACCGTTACCGGCGTAAAAGTGAAAAATGTAAAGAACGAAACCGAAACGCTCATTGACACAAACGCCGTGTTCATAGCTATCGGAAGCACACCGGACAGCGGCGTGTTTAAAGGCTTTGTGAAGCTGGATAAATATGGATATGTGATTACGGACAAAAACTTGCAGTCGTCCGTTTCCGGCGTGTTTGCCGCAGGAGATGTGCGGCAGAAAACGCTTCGGCAAATCATTACCGCTGCCGCTGACGGTGCAGAGTCTGTTTATAACGTACAAAAATTTATTTTTGAGCATTAAAAAAGCGCCCTTCGGTCGCTTTTTTTGTTATATGCAGTTACGAAAATAACAAGTCTTAAAACAATCCGCTGATAACGCCGTTTTCGCTAATGTCAATCCGCTCTGCGGCAGGTGATTTCGGCAGGCCCGGCATGGTCATAATGCTGCCGGCATAAACCGTAACAAATCCTGCTCCTGCAAAGACCCGCACCTCTTTCACCGTGACAGTGAAGCCTGAGGGCCTGCCCAAAAGCTTTGCATCGTCTGACAGGGAATATTGCGTTTTCGCCATACAAACAGGCAGCTTGCCATATCCGACCTGCTCAAGCGCTGCAATTTGCTTCTCCGCCGCAGCGGTATATGAAACGCCGTCGCCGCCATAAATCTTTTTCACAATGGTTTCAATTTTTTCTTTTATGGGAAGTGTTTCGTCATAAATCGGCGCAAAGCGGCTTTCGGTGCGCTCTATTACGTCCACCAGCTTTTCTGCCAACGCCACGCCGCCTTCTCCGCCCTTTGCAAACACTTCGGAAAGGGCAAAGTCTGCGCCGTTGTCAAGGCAATACTGTTCAATCATTTTAAGCTCTGCATCTGTGTCCTGGCCAAACCGGTTAATGGCTACAATGACGGGAATGCCATAAAGCCTCAAATTCTCAATGTGTTTCCCCAAATTCACAATCCCGCGGGAGAGCGCCTCTGTGTTTTCTTCACCCAAATCTGCTTTTGCCACACCGCCGTTATATTTTAAAGCGCGCACTGTTGCAACCAGCACCACGGCAGAGGGTTTTAAATTTGCCACACGGCATTTAATGTCTAAAAACTTCTCCGCACCAAGGTCAGCGCCGAAACCGGCTTCTGTAATCACGTAATCAGAGAGCTTTAGCGCAAGTTTCGTTGCCTGCACGCTGTTACAGCCATGAGCGATGTTGGCAAAGGGGCCGCCGTGCATGAGACACGGTGTGTTTTCTAAGGTCTGCACTAAATTGGGCTTAATGGCGTCTTTCAGCAGCGCACACATTGCCCCCTCTGCCTTTAAGTCGCGGGCTTTCACCTCGGCGCCGTCATATGTATATCCAATAACAATCCTGCCAAGCCGTGCCTTTAGGTCTGTTAAGTTTTCCGCCATGCACAAAATTGCCATAACCTCAGAGGCCACCGTAATCATAAACCCGTCCTCGCGGACATAGCCGTTGGTCTTTCCTCCCAGCCCCACAACCACTTGGCGCAGTGCCCGGTCGTTCATATCCATCACACGCTTAAATGCGATTTTGGTTGGGTCAATGCCCAGCGCATTGCCCTGCATAATGTGGTTGTCAATCATGGCACAAAGCAGGTTGTTGGCGGCGGTAATAGCATGAAAATCGCCTGTGAAGTGCAGATTAATATCCTCCATGGGCACCACTTGGGCATAGCCGCCGCCGGCCGCGCCGCCCTTAATTCCCATAACGGGGCCCAAAGACGGCTCGCGCAGGGCAATCATTGCTTTCTTTCCGATTTTTGCCATCGCCTGTCCCAGCCCTACCGTGGTGGTGGTTTTGCCCTCGCCTGCCGGCGTGGGGTTAATGGCCGTTACTAAAACCAGCTTTCCGTCAGAATTGGTTTTTACCCGTTCCCAAACCGCTCCGGAAAGCTTTGCTTTGTCGTTTCCGTAAAATTCAAGCTCTTCTGCTTTCACGCCGATTTTTTCGGCAATCTTCTCAATTGGCTCCATTTTTGCTCTTTGTGCAATTTCAATATCCGTCAACATGGATTTGCCCCCTCTTGATTTTTTACATTTTCTATTTCATGATACAGATAGGAAAGCGCCGCGTCAAGCCCGCCTTTTTCGTCAATCAGGCCGCAGGCAACCGCTTCGTCCCCCGGAACAATGGTTCCCACGTCGTTGGCCATTTCCCCTGTTTTCATCATTAACTCCGTAAATTTTTCTTTTCTGATATTTGAATTTCTCACCACAAAATTGGTAATTCTGTCCTGCATCTGGCGAAAATATTCATAGGTCTGCGGCACACCGATTACCATTCCGCTCATTCTCACGGGATGAATAGTCATAGTTGCAGAGCTGGCAATAAACGAGCGTTTTGCCGAAACCGCCAGCGGAACGCCGATGCTGTGTCCCCCGCCCAAAACAATGGATGCAGTGGGCTTTGTCATAGACGAAATCAACTCAGCGATGGCAAGGCCTGCCTCAACATCGCCGCCCATGGTATTTAAAACCAGCAGCAGCGCGTCGACCTTTTCGTCCTGCTCAACAGACACCAAAAGCGGCAGAACGTGTTCATATTTTGTTGCCTTGCTGCTGGGCGGAAGCTGTGTGTGTCCCTCAATTTCTCCCACTATGGTGAGGCAGTGAATATTTCCCCTGGAGTTCTGCACCTCGGTGCTGCCAAAATCCTTAATATTTTCCGAAACCGTTTCGTTCATTGCCTGGTTATTTTGGCCGCTGTCTTGATTCGTATTGTTTTGATTGATATTATTCTCCATTTTTGCCTCCAAAATAAATCACTTAATAGATTTATTATGAGGAAAAAATTTATTTTTATACGATGTTAAACGCCCATATCGGTGAAAGTCTTTAACACGCCCTCTGCAATTCCCTGGGCCAGCTTGCTTCGGTAAGCGTCGCTGAACAGATTGCCCCGCTCGTTGGTATTGGTGATAAAGCCAACCTCGATTAAAATGGAGGGCATTGCAGAATATTTTAACACGGTAAGTTCAACGCTGTTTTTGGTGCCTCTGTCCCGCGCACCGGTTTTCTGAATAACGGCGTTCTGCACGTTTTGTGCAAAGCTTTTGTCAGTCACCCCGGCTAAGGGTTTGCTGGTTTCCAGTTTGCCCCAGGTTTCAATTCCGTTGGCTGCTTCATTGCCGTCAACAGAATTTGTGTGAATGCTTAAAAACAGAGCCGTTTTTTCGCTGTTGGCAAGTTCAGGACGGGACTTTCTCACCACGTCTTTTTCTGTTGTGCGCGTCATAACCACACGCACTCCGTTTGCCTCTAAAATATCCCGTACTTTCAGCGAAACCGCAAGATTAATGTCCGTTTCTTTCCAAACTGTGCCGTCCTCATCGGTAAAGCACGCTCCCGGGTCGCTTCCGCCGTGCCCCGGGTCAATGGTGATGGAGCGCGAAGGCTCAATCACGATGTCTGGCTCGACCGGTGGGTCAGGCGTAACCACTGGAGGGGGATCGGGCTCAGTTGTGCCGGAACCGTTACCAATGGTTACGGTAAGCTTTTTCCCCGCCAACGACACGTTATATTTCTGTGCACTTTTTAAGTCGAATACCACGCGCAGAGCGTCTTTGTGCTGCCCAAACCGAACCTTTGAAACAATGGCTGAATCCAGTGTGCTGTCTTGAATGGAAGATGCCATTTTTGCGCCGGCAATATCCACGGCAACCCGGTCTGGTTCCGTTAAGGTAAAAGACGAATATTTCACATTTTCTTCAGAAAAATTCAACACCGCAGTAAAGCCGCTGTCGCCGGAAGAACAGCTATAAGACTGCAGTGTAGACGTATATGAATTGGTTACAGGCGGTTTTACCGCCCCGCCGTTCGTGGTGATTAAAATGGTGTCGGTCACCGAGTCAAAATCCACGCCAAATCCCAAAGACTCCGATACATACCGCACGGGTATCATGGTTTTTGCATTAATAATTTTCGGCGCAATAGGCATTTTTTCCGCCGCGCCGTTTTTATACGCTGTTGTGTTGTTTATGTAAAGAATAATTTGTGTGCTTCCATAATTCACGGTCACCTTTTCGTTTTCCGCATTCCACAGAACCTCTGCCCCAAGCTTTTCAAACACGTCCCTTGCCGGAACAACCGAATAGTCGTTAAAAACAATGGGCGGAACTTCGCAGTTTACCGTTTCATTGTTAATTTTCAGGTTAAAAAAACTGCCGATATAGGTGTGCCATTCCCCGTCATAATAAATTTCATTCGCCGCAGAAGCCGTTGCCGTGCCAAAAAGCAAAATAGCAATCATTAAGGCCTGCAGCAAGCTGAATGCCCGTTTCATTGTGTAACCTCCTTTAAAAACCGTTTTTTCGCATATATGTCTCCAAAATGAGTGCGGCCGAAAGCGTATCCACCGCGCCCTTGCGTTTTTTTCCTCTTACGTTCATCTCACTGAGCATTCCGTGGGCGCTCACAGTGGTGAGCCGCTCATCGCAAAACTCTATTTTCGCATCAGTAAAGGATTTCAGCTTCTGCGCAAATTCTTTCGTGGCGTCTGCGCGAAATCCTTCCGAATTGTCCATGTTTTTCGGAAGCCCAATCACAATGGTTGTAACTTCTTTTTCTTTTATAATAGATTGAATCTTGTAAAACAGGCTGTCTGTCCCGTCGTTATCAAGCGTTTCATAGCCCTGGGCCATAATTCCCAGCGGGTCGGAAAGCGCAATGCCAACTCTGGCGTCGCCAAAGTCAATTCCCATCAGTCTCAAGATATATCACCGCTTTTTTCAAATTCGTCGGCCCTGTTAATCAGTGCCATAGCCATGTCCACATTTTCCATCGCCTTAGCTTTCAGCTCCGAAACCTTTTCTTCTAACGACGCTTGAATTTCCTCCCGGTTTAAGGTGATGCTGCGCGCCATGGAAACCAGTTTCTCGTCTGAAAAATCATCCAGATTCAGCGTAGCGTTTACGCCGATATATTTCACAAAACCGCTCACCTTAGGGTCATAGGAAAGGCCAATGGCCGGCACGCCGGATTCCGACGCATATATCATAGAATGAAGACGCATGGCGATGATTAAATCGCATGCATTCACAATTCCCACAATTTCCCTGGCTTTGTAAAGTTTGGTAAGCGTGTAGCTTTTAATGTTCATTTTTGCTGCAACCTCTTTGGAAACGGTAATATCGTCCGGGTGTTTCAGTGGAATCCAAACAGGAATATAGTCATACTGTCTGCAAATTTGCTCAATCCCCCGGGCAAGTTGATTCCAAAACGACGGTTTACACGACCACCAGCTGCGGATGGAAATGCCCAAAAGCTTTTTCCCCGCCGGCACCCCTTCTTCTGCGAGCAGTGCCTGTGCTTCGTCCCGGTTGATTCCGTCAATGGTAAGTGCTGGGTCCGCGGTGATTTTCACCCGGTCAAGCCCAACGCCCATGCGCTTGATTTCATAATAGGAATTGGTATCCCGCAGGGAAATAACATCCACCTTGTTCAGCACGTCGCGCACCTTGTCCCTGTTTTTTGCCTTTGTAACCGGCCCAATGCCGTTGGCATAAAACATAACGGGAACGTTAAGGCCCACCGCCTGCTTCACTACGGTAAGGTAATACCATAGCGATTTATCGCTGGTCACGTCCTGAATCAAGCTGCCGCCGCCAAAAATAAGCAGCTTGCTTTGTTTTAAGGCTGTTCTGATTTTAAAAAGGTTGTAGCGGTTCATTGCATGAACGCCATATTCCTGCTCTGTAGCCTGCGGATCTTTCGACAGCACCAAAAGACGGATATCTTCCTTTTCACCCCGCAGGTTTTGCAGCATTGCAAACAAAAGCGATTCATCGCCGGAATTTTTATATCCGTAATAGCCAGAAATCACAGCGTCCCACTTTTTCGTGTCCGACGCCGCAACATACATCTTTATGCAGTCCTGCGCCATTTTTGACAGGGAATAAGAATTTAAAATAAGCTCCCTGCCAAACCGGCCAAGCCGGGCATTTTCATCAACAGAATTGTTTAAAAGGGTTTTCACATCTTTTAAAAGCTTATCACAGGAAGACAACGCAAGGCCCCGGCAACAAAAGTTCGTTTCAATTGCACTGTCTAACTTTGTTTCGTCAAATATGCCGATATACCCCTCGTTGCCCGCAACAATTACCGGTTTTTCACAGGCCATAGCCTCTAACGCGGAACGGGATACACCGACAAAAATATCGCCTAAAGCGGCAAATTTATAAATATCAGTTCTGCCGCCGGTTAAAATAATCCGACGGCTGCCAAGCCTTTTGTTCATTTCTTCTGTTTTTTTCTGAAGCTCTAAAAATACATTGCCGCCGCCAACGATTACAATTTCAATATCCGGAAATTCCTTTACAATTTCCGGCGCGATTTCCACCAGTTCAAAGGCAAGCTGGGCACGGTCTTTGTCCATGCGGCTGATGTAGACAATTTTTTTTGAATCCGGCGACAGCGAGAATTCTGAGATAACGCTTGAAGCGTCTGCCTCCCGGCAAAACTTGTTAGTGTCAATGCCGTTAATCGTGACGTAAATATCTGCAGGGTTGGTGTGGTAGTTTTCCATGAGATAGGCTTTAATATCCTCGCTCACGGCCATAACCTTTTCGCCCCAGTTAGAAACATATTTTAGCCCGTGGGAGGTGTCGAACACCCAATGGGCGGTGGTAACAAACGTAAATTTCACAAATTTATTTAAAATGCCGCACAAAAAGGCAGGAATTCTGCCGTGGGCATGGACAATTTCGATTTTTTCATCTTTTATCACTTTATTTAACGCCCGCAGGGATTTTGCGATATTAACAGGAGTTTTCGAGTGCATGGGAATTTTATAATGGTGAATTCCAGCCTCTTTTAAATTCTGTTCATAAACGCCGCCGTTTGAAACGACAACAACATAATATCCCATGCGCTTAAGTTCTAAAGACAATTCTAAAACGTGAGTTTCAGCGCCGCCTATATCAAATCTGGTTAGCGCCATTAAAATCCTTTTCCCAGCCATATTTGTCATTCCCTAAGCTCCTTTAATCCAGTTCAAACATAGTTTTATTTTTTATTATATCCCAAAACATCTTTTTTTTCAACGAATATTCAGAATTTGTAACAAAAATATTACATAAGCCGTACAAAATTTTGAAAAAATGATTGACTTCACTCCCTCTTTTCGATATGATAAAGAAAAAGTTCAGAAAGGATGATTTTCTTGCATAAACTATGGTACAAAACAGAGGCCCTTACCTGGAACGAGGCGCTGCCGCTGGGCAACGGACGTCTGGGCGCAATGGCATATTCCGGCGCAGTTTCTGAAAAATTCATGTTCAACGAAGAAACCCTGTGGGGCGGCTATCCTCACGACCGGTCGAACCCTGAGGCCGCACAATATATTCCGCAGCTGAAAGAACTTATTCAAAATAAAAAATACCGTGAGGCAGACAAGCTGGTAACGGAAAAGCTGATTGGAACCGAGGCTTCGGCTTATCTTCCCTTTGGCACGCTGACTGTAGATTTAAAAAAAGACAGTGATTTTTCCATGCGCTATGCCCCCGGAGACAGCTCTTTTTCAGAAAGCACCATTAAAAACTACCGGCGGGAGCTGGACTTAAAAACCGCTGTTGTATCTTCATCATTTCAATTTAACGGCAACACCATTGCCAGACGGGCCATTGTTTCCAAGCCGGACAATGTGTTTGCCGCTGAGATTTGTGCTGAGCAGGAGAGCAGCCTGCACTTTGATGCATATTTATCCTGCGCCATAGACCACAGCGTAAAAAGCGGGACGGATTCTGTTCTCATCACCGGACGGTGCCCGGCGGATATTGACTATTACGCAAAAGAAAAGGGCGCGCAGAAATATTACTATGATGAAGAAAAGGACACCATTCCCTTTTGCGGTATGATAAAAATTGTTACAGACGGCAGTATTGTCTGCTCCGGCGGCGTTTTGTCTGTGAGCCACGCAAGCCGCGCACTCATTTTGGTTTCCATTCAAACAGGTTACTCTTCCTGGTGCAAATCCCCCTCAAAAGAGGGGAAAGACTATTTAGCCCTTTGCCAAAAAGACATTTCCGGCGCTTCCCGCTTTACGTTTGAAGAACTGTTACGCCGCCACCTGGAAGATTACCAGCCGCTTTACAGCCGGTGCGAAATCACCCTGGGCGAGGAGGACAGCCGTCCTACAGACGAGCTGCTGCGTGACGCGGCTGCAGAAAAATTCCCCCAAAGCCTTGCGGCGCTGATGTTCCACTTTAGCCGCTATCTTTTAATTTCTTGTTCCCGGGAGGGAACGCAGCCGTCCAATCTGCAGGGAATTTGGAACAGGGAGATTATGCCCCCCTGGCGCAGCGACTACACGGTAAACATTAACACAGAAATGAACTACTGGAGCGCAGAAATGAGCGGGCTTCCCGAGTGTCACATGCCCATTTTCCCGTTTTTAAAAGAGCTTTCCCAGGCAGGCAGAACAAGCGCGAAAAACCACTTTGGCGCAAACGGCTGGGTGCTGTGCCATAACTGCGACGTGTGGCGCCTCACTTCCCCAGCCGGAATCGGCGCAATGCACGCCTTTTGGCCCATGGGCGGACTGTGGCTGTGCCGCGAGATTTGGGAGCACTACGACTATACCAGGGACACAGAGTTTTTAAAAGAAAATTTTGAAACGCTGACCGGCGCGCTGGACTTTTTGTGCGACTGGCTGTACAAAGGCGAAGACGGATTCCTCACAACCGTTGCCTCCACCTCTCCGGAAAACCGCTATGTGCTGGACGGAGAGCTGGTTTCCGTTTCCGGCATCACCGCAATGGACATTGGGATTATCGATGATTTTGTAACCTACACCGGCAAAATTTGTGAGATTTTGGGCGGAAAAGAAGACGTTAAGAAAAAATGCGACTACATAAAGAAACATTTAACGCCACTTAAAATTACAAGCGACGGACGCATTATGGAGTGGAACGAGGAATTTCAAGAACACGAACTTGGCCACAGGCACATTTCCCATATGTATGCTCTGCACCCGGCAGGTCTCATTCAAGAGGGCACGCCCCTGTTTGATGCCTGCAAAAAAACCTTAAAAACACGGTTAGAGAACGGCGGCGGTCACACAGGCTGGAGCAACGCCTGGATTATCAATCAGTTTGCCCGGCTATTAGACGGGGAATTGGCTTATCAATATGTGAAAAACATGTTCATCAAATCCACCTATAAAAACCTGTTTGACGCCCATCCCCCCTTCCAGATTGACGGAAACTTCGGGTTCGCAGCAGGTCTTGGCGAAATGCTTGTAAAAAGCGCTCCCAATGAAATTACCCTGCTTCCGGCGGTGAGCCAAGAGATGGACAAGGGCGCGGTACACGGCATGCGTGCCCGGGGCGGATATTCTGTCAGCTTTTCATGGGCGGACGGGAAAATTTCCGAATACCGCATAACAAAAGACGGAAGCGAAATAGCCTCGGGTAACAACAAACCCTATCCGCTGAAACTTTTATTTTAACAAAAGAAACGCCTGCAGAAAATCTGCAGGCGTTTCTTTTAAATTTCACTTCGAATGTATCTACCGCGGTAAAGCCTTTTGGCCTTTTCCGTTACCGCTTTTACAAATTCGCCTTTCGCGTTGGTATAGCCGTCCCGGTCAAACTCAAAGGGTTTCCACAGCCCCAGCTTCAGTGTTTCATATTCTTTTGCAGTTTCAGGGTGTTCAATCAAATAATCCCGAAAGTAAAGCTCGTCGTTGTCCCCAAACAGCCGCACATGAATGTGATACACCTTCTCGGCAAACCCCTCCGGCAGATAGCCTTTCACAAACGACATGCGGGTTTTGGTTCTGTACATATGTATATAACCGTGCTTCGCCAGAGTTTCAAAAACCGCCGAAAAATCTCCGCCGTCTGCCTCCACTAAAATATCTACCGTGGGTTTTGCCCAGATCGTATCAACCGAGGTACTGCCGATGTGGCTTAAAATCATATTGTCCAGCTTTAAAATTCTCTTTAACGTTTCCTTTTCTTCCAAATACCAGTCTTTCCAGCAGTCCTTGTGTTCACTCAAAATAATTGGATACAAATGCCACAGTTCCTCTGAAGACATCTCTGATTGGTCTTTTTTCATGTTGGACGCCTCCTGTAAAGCCATTTATTCTCTGTATAGACTTATTATACCATATTCTATCTTCCCGGGCAACCGGCACCAAATTCTTAGCGGCATATTAACGTAAAAAAGGCAGCTGTGCGCTTTTCAATTGATTGCGTGTGTGATATAATGAATCTTATAGAAACTGAGGCGGTAGCAAACGCCGCCTAAAAGCCGCAGTTCATGATTTTAGTTTGATCGGAGGGCGGAAAAAATGAAATTGAATTTAAAAGCGCTGTTTCCTTTCACCGTGCGGGACGGGCTGGTAATGCTGTTTTTTTTGGCTGCAGCAACGCTGCTTTGCTGTGTTATCCGAATTTTTGACAGCGGAAATGTCTACGTTTCTATGATATATTTGCTGGCAGTGCTGCTCACATCCCGGTTTACAAACGGATACCTATTTGGAATTCTGTCGTCAGTCGCGGGTGTGCTGTGTGTGAATTATATTTTTACATTTCCTTTCTTCGAGTTTAATATGACCATGGCCGGATATCCCATTACCATTATCAGCATGCTGACGGTGTCGGTCATCACCAGCACCATGACGACACAGATTAAACAGCAGGAAACTTTAAAGGCCACAGCGGAAAAGGAAAAAATG
>ERZ773108.3584-NODE-3584-length-11724-cov-5.554118_pt1 | contig 11724 bp, 8 predicted proteins | sample MGYA00580570_ERZ773108 | MGnify/ENA primary metagenome ERZ773108 (study PRJEB29015, sample SAMEA2737840) | human gut metagenome | biome: human gut; feature: human-associated habitat; material: faeces | place: China | collected 2012 ...
CGTTACATCCCTGATCATAAGATGACAGGTTGCTGAGGTCGATGCTCTCAATACCATCACAGAAGATTGGAAGTGGATTCTGTCCGCCAAGGATAGAATTCTTGAAGCTCTTATCCTTAGAAAGCTTATCCATTGCAGCCTTGTTGTTAGCGAAATCATTATCCTTCTTAACGATATCAGTCATGATAGACTCATCTGTTGTCATCTTCTCAATGATGTCCTTAACAAGTGATGAATTATCTGTGCCATTAGCACCACAGATCCATGTACCACCCCAATAGAAGCTCTGAGGTCCCTTGCAGAGAGCCCAGCCGCCGTCCTTACCAACGGAACCGTCCTTAGCAGCGTTCATAGAGAAGTTGAAGAACCAAGCTGGTCCGAAGTAAGCGAATACGTTACCGTTCTTCATGAAGCCCTTGCTCCAGTCAGAAGACCACAGCTCATATGTAGATGTCTCTTTGTTATCAACCATTTCCTTAGACATGTCAACCCATGTCTTGATGTTCTCATCGATGTTGATCTTGCCATCCTCTACCCACTTAGATGTTACGTTGTTAGAGAATACACGGTATGCATCGTTTACAGATGCTGTTGCAAGATATCCTTTGTCTTTCAGCTTAGCTGCTGCATCCTTGAATGCATCCCAGTCAGAGAAGATCTCCTGAATCTTATCAGGATCGTCTGTACCGAATACCTTCTTAGCGATGTCACGACGGTAGATCATACCAGCCGGGCAAGCCTGCCATGAAGATCCCTTAAGAGCTCCCTTAGAATCTCTTACGATATCCTGTGTGTACTTGTACTGATTTGAAAGTGAATCCTCAGAAACACCAAGATCATTAACAACGTCTACAGTGTAATCAGAGTTAACATACTTCAGTGCGTAATCAGCCTCAACGAGGAACATATCAACCTTGTCATCTGCCTTAGCATCTGCCTGGTTCAGAAGTGCCTGATCCAGTGCCTGCTGATAAGCGTTGTCATCGTTAGCTACCTGAGTCCATTTAACCTTAACATCGCCGATCTGACCTGTCCACTTACCAGTCTTCTTGTATCCCGGATAGTGAGCAATGACACGATCTCTGAACTCCTCGTTCCAAACACGGATGTTAAGAACCTTACCACCGTCAGAAACTTCAGCCTTAGAAGCCTTCTCAGATGTTGCTCCGCTTGTTGCACCACTTGTTGCTTTGTCCTTTGTTGTGTCATCTGATGATCCGCCACAACCTGTTAACATTGTTGCAGCCATTGCTGTACACAGAAGTACACTCAATACTTTCTTTCTCATAAAAAGCCTCCTCTAAATTAAATTGTTTGCTTTATATTTATGCTGCACCCACAGCAGAAATATCATGGTATCACCATTTTGAAATGTAACCATCTTTACGAAAATGATTACGTTGTTTAGGAACGTTCCTTCAACTTTTTTCCGTAAGACCAATATAACACATGTTGGCAAATTATACAAGTATTTTTTTGATTTTTTTATTTTGTTTGTCATATTTGACTACATTTTGTGATGGAAGTATGTCCAACACCACATTATATGGACATTTTTTGTAAAAAAAGAATAGGAAAAGACGAAAAAAATATTTTTTTCTCGTCTTTTCCTACAAAATCCCGACGTCACTTTGCCGCTGTTGTTTATTTTCGGCATGAAATCAGTAAAATATCATAAAATCCCGGTTTTAGTAAACATTTTCGTACAGCAAATCCACGATACGTTTCTATATTATATATGTAAAAACGCGAACGGATCCTCCGGGCTGCTGTTTAAAAACATCATAAACAGGTACGCGGCACGCAGAGACACCAGCTCCTCCCTGAGAATCCGCCTTATCTCGTCTTTGTCTGCCAGAAAGACCTCGATATCCTCAGTCGCCTCCTGCGCTCCCGGGTTCAGAACACCATCCGCATATCCAAACACCGTCACATCGCACTCGTCAGACATTCCCTGGCTCTGTACAAACGGACGCATCAGAGCATCGCTTCCCTCCCGGTAAAGCGTAAAGTCCAGTCCGGTCTCTTCCTTCATCTCACGGACAGCCGCCTCCGCAGGATCCTCTCCCGCATCCACAAGCCCCGCCGGAACTTCATATATATAGCCGTTGACCGGGTAGCGGAACTGACGGATCACCACCAGCTTGCCCGGATCCGGACGGTATACCGGATAAATAACGACACCGTCCGCCCGAAGCGTTCCGGTCTCATACATCAGATCTCCGGACTCCCGCCTGGTGGCAATATAATACGGAAAATGAACCCCGTCCCTGCGGACCGCATCGATCTCGTACATATTGAGAAATTTATTGTCTGTCTGGCGTTTCAGCCCTTCCGCATGTGCTTTTCCCATGGTGATCTTACTTTCCTTTCTCTTAAGCTTTCTTGAACCACGCCATAGCGATTACATGCAATACAGATTGATCACACCGAATGTGATCAGCTTATTGCCGGTGTTGTAAGCAAAGCCGCAGTCAATATTAAAGGAGACTGCCTCTCCGTTGGCATCCTGATCCTTGATCATATACTGATAGATTGTAGAGGTGGAACCGGATGAGATATTCTTTGTGGTATCCGCAGCATATACCGCAAAGCTGAATGCATCGACACAGCTGTCTGCCACAAATTCCGTTGCCATATAATAATCACCGTAATCCTGTTTGAAACGATCCTTCCAGGTTGTTCCGTCAGAGCTGCTCTGCTGGGTTTTACCTGTGGATGCCATTTCCAGCGCATGGCGCTGTGCACTGCCGGAGGTACTGTCCGTCATTGCCTCCTTGCCTTTGAAAACACGGAAGGCGTTGACAAAATCACGCATTTCAAACTGCATGGCTGTCATGACCGCGTCATCATAGCTGCAGTTCTTCGGTATGATCAGGTTATCGAGCTTGGAGTTGAGCGTCTTGTCGAAGATCTGAACGCCGTAAACACCGCCCTTTCCCTGATGGTCGACAAATGCATTGACGTAAGCACTGCCTTTATCATACTGATAGCCGGCTTCGTAATCGAAACGGGACATATCGCTGAAGCCGCGTCCCTTCAGAACATCAGCACTGTCCTGCGAAGAAACAAGATCTGCATAGCAGAAATATGCGGAGATCGTAGTCATTCCCACAACCTTATCGGACCGGAACTGTATTTCCACATAGTTGGTATAATCGCCGGACGGGTTATAAATATAGGTGCTGTTTCCCTGCGGGGACTTTCCTGTCTTATCCGGTGCTGCGCCCATTACCTTTTCAACCTCTGCACTCGTCATTCCGAGTGTAATGTTGAATTTGCCAATAGCAAGCGTATTCTCGGCTGCCGTTGTCGGCTTTACATGGTTCGATGTGGTGGTTGCGTTCTGTCCCGGCTTTGCACTCGGGGAAACGGACGGCTTGCTGCTTGGCTTTGCGGACGCTCCCGGTGCCTGTGTGCTGCCCGGTCTGGCAGTTTCATAAATACTTTCCTGATACTCACCACGCGCTTTGACCGTCACCTTGCAGACATATCTCTTCTTACCGCACTTTGCCGTGATCTTTGCCGTTCCCTTTTTCTTACCTTTTACGACACCCTTTTTCGTCACGGAAGCCACTTTCTTCTTAGAGGACTTCCAGGTTACTTTCTTCTTTTTTGTGTTTTTGAGCTTCAGCTTTACCTTCTGCCCGACCTTAATAGTCACCTTTTTCTTATTAAGTTTAATTTTGCCTTTGGCGCTGGCACCTCCCGGAACCATCGTTCCTGTAATGAGCAGCGAGATTGCTGCCAACACTGCAACGCCCTGTTTCCATTTTATTTTTCTCATAATCTGTTCCTTTCTTACCCCGTTCAAAGCAGCACGACTTCTACTTTTCGCGATACTGTCTTGAAGCCTAATATGCATAAAAATCAAATGCCGAAAATGTCAGCTTGCTTCCGCTTGCCGTATTGGCGAATCCACACTCGATGCAGAAATCAACCGCTTCATCCTCATATTCTTCCATCAATATATACTTATAGAAATTGGTGGTAGAATCCCGCTCCGCAATCGCATAGGTGACTGCAGAAAACGCATCCGGACTGCCGTATGAAACATACTCGGTCTTCAGGAAGAGCTTCTCTCCATCGTTGTAATTCTGATCAAACCGCGTCTTCCAACTTACGGAACCTTCGTCCATCACATCACTGTTCTTGCTTGCCATATATTCGCTGTGAGCCTGTGCCACACCATTGTCTGTGATCTGCATCAGCCCTGCACCGTGGTATGCACGATATGCATTCAGATACAGTGCCGTAAGACGCGCCTGATACTTGTTAATGTCATCGGAATATTTGCAGTTTTTCGGATAAAGAAGCGTGTCCATCGATCCCAGACTCTTATCAAAGATCTGTACACCGTATACTGCACCACCTCTCTGGGCATCCGTCATGACATTGATATATTCCTGATCGCTTGTCTTTGAATATATCGTGTACTTGTAGGTTTCTACCGCTGTAAAACCGTTCGCTTTCAGTGTAGCAATGCTGTTGCCGGCTGCAGCGATGTCTCCGTAGTTAAAATTCTTCGAGATCGTGGATAACTCGACGAGCTTTCCATCCTTGACCTGAAGTTCCACGAGACAGGAGTAATCATTGCCCGGATTGTATATATACGAAGCGTATCCCTGTGGTGAAATGCCTTCATCCACACATTTGCTCCCCAGAATATTCTGCGCATCCTGAAATGACATTCCGATCGAAAGAGAGTACTTACCAATCGTTAATGTATTGCCGGAAGGAGCTGCCGTTGGGGCTGTCGTTGGTTCCTTTGTCGGGTTGACCGGTGCCTTTGTCGGATTTACCGGTGCCTCACTTGCCGGTGCTTTTGTCGGGTTACTTGTCGGATTTACCGGTGTCTTCGTTGGTTCGCCCGTCGGCTTTGCAGTCGGCACTGTTGTTCCCGGCATTTCTGTTTCATCCGGTTCTACAAAGCTATCCCGCTTCTCCTTCACGATCACCGTACAGGTATAGCTCTTTTTATTAGACTTTGCCGTGATCTTCGCAGTTCCTGCACTCTTTCCACGGACAATTCCCTTTGCCGATACGGATGCCACCTTCTTTTTGGAGGATTTCCAGATGACTTTTTTCTTTGCGTTCTTAAGCTTAAGTGTCACCTTTCCTCCGACCTTGATCGTTACTTTCTTCTTATTCAGCCTGATCTTCGCTTTCGCTCCGGCACTGCCCGGAACGGTAATTCCTGTCAATACCAATGCTGCTGCCGTTAAAACGGCAATGCCCTGTTTCCATTTACGTTTTCTCATCCTTTTCCCCTTTCTGTATACGTTTTAATCCTGCTCTTTGCGAATGATATCGGCAAATTTTCCTCCGGTCACCTTCAGAAGATCCTCCGGCTTCAGAATAATCTGTTCTCCCAGTCTGCCACCGCTGACGATCATTTCCGGCAGATCTGCCGCACTCTCATCAATCACAGTAGGAAACTGCTTCTTCATGCCGATCGGTGTACAGCCGCCGCGGATGTAACCGGTCACCTTGTTGATATCTTTAACCGGCAGCATTTCCACGCTTTTCTCGCCTACGGCTTTTGCCGCTTTCTTCATATCAACTTCTTTATCCACGGGAAGAGCAAACACATAATACTGCCTGCTCTTCCCGATCATTACTAATGTTTTAAAGGACATGTCATAGCTCTGTCCAAGCTGGTCCGCAATTGTGACTCCGTCAATAAACTCCCCGCATTCGTAGGTATTTAACTGATACGGAATCTTCTGGCGGTCCAGTATGCGCATTGCGTTTGTTTTTACTTCTTTTCCCATAGATGCCTCCTGATATCTGTCATTCTGTGATCACGGCGTCAGCCGCTCATTTAAAATTGACTGGGGAATTGCTCCCCCAGTCAAATAATAATCCTATAATCCGTAAAAATCAAATGCTGTAAATGTCAGCTTGCTTCCACTTGTCGTGTTGGCAAAACCACAGGAGATATACAACTCATAATCATCCGGAATATAGAAGGTGTCTCCATTTTTATTTGTCACTTCTTCCATCAATATATACTGATAGAACTTCGTTGTGGATCCCTGTTCGGAGACCGCATAGGTGACTGCCGAAAATGCATCCGGGCTGCCATAGGATACATACTCTGATTTGCACAATGGATCACCATATGCGTCATTAAAACGATCCTTCCAGCTTTCAGAGCCCTCATCCATCACATCGCTGTTGACCTTTGCCATATACTCGCTGTGTGACTGAGCAGTCGCATTATCTCCTAAATTCAGAAGACTTTCGATTCCATGATAAGCACGGTATGCATTCAGATACAGTGCGGAAAGTCGTGCCTGATATTTATTAACTGCATCAGAATAGGTACAATTCTTTGGATACAAAAGTGAATCCATCGAACCAAGTCCCTTATCAAAGATCTGAACACCGTATGCCTTCTTATCTCTCTGTTTATCTGTCATTACATTGACATATGCATCATCTGTTGTCTGGCTGTAGATCGTGTACTGATAAGTACTCATCGACCGGAAACCATTCGATGTCAATGTACTAAAACTGTCGCCGGATGTCAGGATATCTCCGTAACTAAAATTCTTGGAGATCGTGGACATTTCAACCACCTTACCATCACGGATCTGTACTTCAATCAGGCAGGAATAATCTCCGCCCGGATTGTAAACATAGGACTGGTTGCCCTGTGGAGATAAGCCCTCATCAACTGTTCCAACTACCATCACTTCATTGACCTGTGCAAGTGTCATTCCAAGATACAGAGAATACTTACCAACCTTGAGAATTGGTGATTTTACAGGTGCCGGTGTGACAGTCGGTGTGACCATCGGAGTCACGGTTGGTGCAACAGTTGGAGTTACTGTCGGTTTCACTGTTGGCGTTGCTGTCGGTTTCACGGTCGGCTTCACCGTCGGTGTTGCTGTCGGTTTCACGGTCGGCTTCACCGTCGGTGTTGCTGTCGGTTTTACTGTCGGCTTCACCGTCGGTGCCACAGTTGGCGTTGCTGTCGGCTTCACCGTTGGTATTGGCGTTGGATCCGGTTCCGGCGTTGGTGTAACCGTTGGTATTGGCGTTGGATCCGGTTCCGGTGCCGGGGTGATAGTCGGTGTTGGTGTTGCTGTCGGTGCTGCTGTCGGCTCCGGCGTTGGTGCCGGTACCGGTGTCGGCGTTTTCGTCGGCTCTGCCGTTGGTGCTATCGTTGGGTCTATGGTTGGCATCTTCGTTGGTACTGCCGTTGGCGTTTTCGTCGGTGCCGTGGTCGGCGTCTTCGTCGGCTCTGCCGTCGGTACCTTTGTCGGTGCCGCCGTCGGTGTTTTCGTTGGTTCTGCTGTCGGTACCTTTGTTGGCGCTGTGGTTGGCATCTTCGTCGGTACTGCCGTCGGCGTTTTCGTTGGTGCCGGGGTCGGTGCCTTCGTTGGCGCTGTGGTCGGCGTTTTCGTTGGTGCCTTTGTCGGTACTGCGGTCGGCATCTTCGTTGGCACTGCCGTTGGTGCCGCCGTCGGTGTATTCGTTGGTTCTGCCGTCGGTGCCTTTGTCGGTTCCGTGGTTGGCTTCTTCGTTGGCACTGCCGTCGGTGCCTGCGTTGGTACCGGTGTAGCTACCTGAACCCAGTTTGCCATATAATATGGATAGCCAATACTTCCCTTCTCGATCGTCACGGTCATCTGCGGCTCTGATAAGTTACTGCCGGTCCATCCGATAAACTGATATCCTGCGCGTTCCGGAATCGGAAGTGTAAAGTCCTCCGTTTCAACCGTGAACTTATCCGGTCCCTTGTGTACGCCCCACTCTCCGCCGTTTAAGTTGTAACTGATCGAATATACATCTGCTGTCCATACCGCCTTATAATACTTATCACCGGTAGTCTCACTACCCTTCACAGCAATCACATCCTGCGGAGTGTCACCGTTATCTCCGATCCAGCCCTTAAAGGTATAACCGGCTCTGGTTGGTTTCTGATAAATATAAGCTTCCTTCTCGATCGAATAACTCTCCGGTGCCGACCAGTTTGCATCAAACGTGCCACCGCCCAGATCATAATGGATCGTGTATTCAACAGGCTTCCATGTTGCCTTAAAAGTCACATCACCCGCCGGCATTTTCGTTATATCCGCCCATGGAGTTCCATCGGAATCAACCCAGCCTTCACAGGTGTAGCCCTCTCTTGTCACGTCCGGAAGATCAATACTCTGTCCATATGGAACGCTCTCCTGAAGATAAGATGCCCCGTCCTTGGTGGCACCGTTTAAATCCCACTTTAACTGGTAAGATGCTCTCTTATAATAAAACCTCGCAACTGTTTTACCGTCCGCTTTTACGGACACTTTCTCGTTTCGTTCGGTGTCCGGCACAAAGCCGGGTTGGGGACTGTCAGACGCCGTTACTGTCGTCTCTGCCTGAGCCATCCCGATTCCCTCCTGTACTCTGGTTGGCTCATCTTCGTAATTGCCGTCAAAATCTGCCAGGAAATATGCCGCCGTATAAACGGTGCTTCCCGGAGAAAACTTCCATTCCGCACGAAGTGACGTTGTGGACGTTACCTGCCGGTCAAAATCATAGATAACAGTGTCGCCGCTTTCCATATCATCGACATACCAGCCCTTGAAGGTCCAGTCGATCTTACCCGGAGTAAATTCCGGACATTCCGCTTTCTTTCCCTTGCGGACGATCTGCTTGTCAATGTTCTTCATCAAGGTATTGTCTTCATCCCAGAAGCTGACCGTATAGTAATCGATCGTGATCTTACGGTTATGACCGGTTACCTCAACATCCTCATCGGTATCTTCCAGTGTCTCCCCATCGTACACATAAATATCGTAGGTTCCGTCCTCCACACTCATACTGTCCTCAAATGCACTTGCACCCTGCTTCTTGAGGTAATAGCTGTTCTCGGATTCCGACCATACTTCTCCGTCCTTCTTCGTCGTAATCTGCACGGTGGACAGAAACGGTACTGCTGTATCGGAAGGCTCAGGAGTCTGAATATCCGTTGCAGACGGCGTCTGTGTCGGAACGCTCGTCTCCGTTGCAAACGGTGTCTTCACAGGATCTGGTGTATTAATCGGCTCCTGTGTCTGAATGTCCGTTGCAGACGGTGTTTTAATTGGCTCCGGTGTCTGAATGTCCGTTGCAGACGGTGCTGTGCCGGTCGGCTGACCGGACGCCGTTCCCGCAGATACCCCCGGTTTTGCAGATGCAGCAGGACTCTTGACCGGTGCTGACGCAGTCGGACGCTGGGAATTACGCGGAGCCAAAGTCTGATTGCTTCCGTTCGTTGCCTGTGGTGCATTCGTCTGTGGCGCAAATGAATAAACATCTGCCGATGCCTGCACATTATTCTTCCTGACTGTTACGCGGCACTTCAGAGTCTTCTTCCCTACCTTTGCCTTGATCACAGTCTTTCCTGCCTTCTTGCCCTTGACAACTCCCTTTTTGGTGACAGAGGCAATTTTCTTTTTGGTGCTGGTCCATTTTACTTTCTTTCCGCCGGCATTTTTCACACGCAGCCTTATCTTTTTTCCCACCCGGATCACAGCCTTGCTCTTGTTAAGCTTCGGCTTTTTGGCTGCCAGTGCAGCCCCGGGAACATCGACACATGTCACCATCATTGCGAATGACATTGCCCATGCAGCCGCCTTCAATACCTGTTTGTTTCTCTTCATTCCTTACACCTCATTTTCTAATATAATCTCCCTTGACGAAAATCATTTCGTAACATTATACAGATATTAACATAATATAGTATATCAGCATTTTTTTCAATATTTTTAGAGTTTTTGCATAATTTTTATAAAATACGCCATACTATTTCATGCAACAATCACAATGGTGTCACGAGAAATTCTCCTGACCGAATCATTATCACTTAGAAAAGAGGTATAATTATGGCAAAAAATTCATCAAATTCGACAAATGCTGACAATAGCTACAATTCTTCCAAGAATGCCGGCAACGCTTCAAACACAAGCAATGCTTCAAACACCTCAAACAAGAGCTCAAACAAAATGAAGAACAGCAGCAAGAACACAACCCGAAACTGCCACACTTCCGACGAGTCTGACCGCTATTAATCCGGTCTGTTTCCGAAGCAACGCATTGATTTTTTTGGGGGCTTCATGCCCCCTTTACATAATGTTGAGATCAGGGGGCGGTCCCATGAATTATCGCGTGATATCAGAAAAAACGTTAAACGAATATCTTCAGGAGGCGGATACTTTGCTGATCGATCTTCGCAGCCGCAGTGATTATGAAAACCGGCATATTCCCGGTGCTGTCCGGCTGGACTGGGAACGTGCCGTCAGCGAATTTCCATCACTGCTCAAGGACTACGAAGCCGCTCACAACAGGCTGCCGGCGCACATCGTTCTTTACTGTGATTCCGGTCATATCAGCCTTATCACGGCAAGAGATCTTGCAGTCCGCGGCTACACGGTCATGAGCTTAAACGGTGGTTTCCACCGCTGGCACGGCACCGCCGTCTCTTGAAAATATCATGCCATTCTGCTAAAATTTTTGCGGAGGTCCGCCTCTTTGCAACAATTTATTCAGAACGGAGATTACCATGGATAGTTTTATTTTCAGTATAAACGCAACTGTACCAATCTTTGCCATTATGATACTTGGCAATATTTTTAAACGCATCGGGATTATCGATGATCATTTTGCATCAGTCGCAAACCGTTTTGTCTTCAAGGTCTGCCTGCCATGTCTTGTTTTTCTGGATCTGGCTGGCACAGATATCCGGCATCATTTTGATGTGAAATATGTCGGATTCTGCTTTGTTGCCACTCTTTTTTCGATCCTGTCGGTATGGATCGTTGCGAAGCTTACTCTGAAGGACAAGCATTCGGTCGGTGCCTTCGTGCAGGGTTCTTACCGCAGCAGCGCCGCCATTCTCGGCGTTGCCTTTATCCAGAATATTTACGGCAGCTCCGGCATGGCACCGCTTATGATCATCGGCTCTGTGCCGCTGTACAATGTTTTCGCCGTGATCGTTCTGACCTTTGAAAGCGGACACACCGGCACAGACTCCTCCGCCAATATCCGCAAGGCATTTATCAATATTCTGAAGAATCCGATCATCATCGGCATTGTCCTGGGACTCATCGCATCCTTTATCAACCTGCCGCTCCCGGGCATTGTAAGCAAATCCATCAATAATCTTGCCGTCATGACCTCTCCCCTTGCGCTGATCTCGATCGGTGCAAGCTTCGAGGGTAGAAAGGCACTGGCAAAGCTGAAGCCGACCTTTGCGGCCTCCTTCATGAAGCTTTTGGGCTGGGCAGCAATCTTCCTTCCGACCGCAGTATTCTTAGGTTTCCGCGATCAGGAGCTGATCGCGCTGCTGATCATGCTCGCCTCCCCATGCACGCCTGCGGCATATATTATGGCAAAAAATATGGATGGTGACGACATTCTTGCTTCGAGCATCGTGGTCGCCACCACCCTGTTATCTTCGGTCACCCTGACCTTCTGGATCTTCCTGCTCCGTCTGTTGAGCCTGATCAGTTAATGTCGGGGATTCACCTATAATATTTCTTATGTCCCGATTATTTGAAATATAATTTTGCCTGCCAAGGCACTTGAAAATCCGTGAACTCTGTCTAAAAAATTGTCTTGTCACTGACGGATTTTGAAAAGTCTAATTGCTTTGCTGCTTTGATTTTTGATAAACGCATCCTACCGTACTCGCCCCGAGGTGGGATTCAGATGTTTCGAAAGGCACTTGCACCCGCCGGTACTTACGCC
>ERZ773108.3585-NODE-3585-length-11719-cov-2.890003_pt1 | contig 11719 bp, 6 predicted proteins | sample MGYA00580570_ERZ773108 | MGnify/ENA primary metagenome ERZ773108 (study PRJEB29015, sample SAMEA2737840) | human gut metagenome | biome: human gut; feature: human-associated habitat; material: faeces | place: China | collected 2012 ...
ATTTTATTAAATCTATTAAAAAATCGCAAAAAAAATATATAGAGTTAAATGATTTCATTTACCTTTCTTTGGTGACTGCTTTTATTGTTGGAATTGTTTTTCTTATAACAGGTTCTGATTATATTTATGGTTCTTCCGTAGACTGGTTATCTCAGCATAGTGTTCTTCCTGATTATTTTAGACAGTCTTTTTATGATACAGGCAGACTTTTTCCTGAGTTTAATCTTAATTTAGGTGCCGGACAAAATGCGTATAATTTTTCTTATTACGGATTTATGAATCCAATTATTTTAATAAGTTATTTTTTACCAAATGTCCAAATGGCATTATATATAAGCATTTCAAGTATTGTAGTTGTTTTGTTATCTGTTTATATTTTCTACTTTTGGCTTAAATCACACAACAACATGAATCGAAGCACTGTTTATTTTATTACTTTTTTATTTGCCTGCGCCGGTCCATTATTGTACCACAGCCATAAGCAGGTAATGTTCATGGATTATATTCCATTTTTATTATTAGCTTTAGTTGGTGTTGACCGTTTATATAAAAAAGACAGAAAGATACTTCTTATTCTAAGCATTACATGTATGTTTTTAACAAGTTATTTCTTTGCTGTGTCAGGAATTGTTGCTATAAGTATTTATGCTATTTACAAATTTTTTGAGTACAAAGAAAATCAGGAACTATACTACAAACTTCCTGCTGGTAAAAAGCCGTTTTGGTTCTTTGCTTTAAGATATGGTGCAAGTTCATTTATTGGAATTTTGCTTTCCGCAGTAATTTTACTTCCAAGTCTTGCTGCTATTTTATCAGGACGTGGTTCCTCTGATGGTAAATCAATTTCTTTAGCTAAATTATTTATACCTCAGTTTCCTAATAACGAAATGTTTTACACACCTTATGGAATGGGTGTGACTGCTATTGCATTTTTAGCTTTAGCCTGCATATTAATATTAAGTAAAGATTTTTCAAAGAAGTTTCTTTGCATTTGTATTTTGTTTGTTTCAGCATTTCCTGTAGGTCAATATTTATTAAACGGTTTTCTATACATTAGAGGGAAAGCTCTTATTCCATTTGTTCCTTTAATTTTGCTTGTTACCGCATTTTTTGTAAGGGATTTATTAGCTAAAAAATATGAAACCGGTAAATTAGCACTCGTTACATTTGGCATATTAGTTCTTATTGCAATTTCTGCATATATGCATGAAAATCCAATATACATTGCAATAGTTATTGACCTTATAATTACTTTTTGTTTTATTGCTGCCTATTGCCAAATAAAAAAGAACTATGTTTTTATGTTGCCTACAATTTTAATTGCCATTTTCTGTTGCTATGTTGGAAATGCTTCTGACACTTTGGTTGCAAAAAAAGATGCTGCAAAATATTATGATAAAAGTAAAAACGCTGCTATTGCAATTGCATTAAATGGTGATGATACATTTTTCAGAACGAGCAATATAACTGATAGTAAATTTACAAATAACATCATTTATGGAAAGAAATATTTTTCAGAAGGTTGTTACTCATCTGTTTTTAATAAGCCTTATTTAAATATGTGTAATTATGACCTTCAGCTTAGTAACCCTACCGTTAATGACATTTCCATTACATCGTCAAATGATGTTTTATTTAAAACACTTATGGGTGTTAAATACATCGCTTCTACCACAACTGCTCCTGCTGGATACAAGGCAATCTGTCAGGCAGGCAATGTCAAGGTATATAAATCCGATAATGCTTATTCTCTTGGATTTGCATCTAAAGATACTATGAGTTTAAACGAATATCTTTCTCTTTCACCTGAAGAAAAAGAGGTTGCTTTATTAAAATATATTGTTGTTGATGATGACGTCGAATCTTCTTATCATTCTATGTTAAAGAAGGTTAATCTTAATATGGATTTAAAATTAGAACGTACTACAGATGGATATTATCATATTGATACTATGAATGGTGCAAAAACTTTTAATGTTGAGATTCCTGATAATTTAAAGGACTGCATTTATATTATAAAATGCAATATCAAAGGATATGGTAGAAACCGTTCAACAATTAAAATTAATGGTATTCAAAATAGTTTAAGTGGTCTTAATTCTGCTTATCCTAATAAAAATTTCAATTTTAAATTTGTTGTATCAGATTCTGCTGACAATAATATATTAAACATTCGTTTTCCTAAAGGATGTAGTTTTGAATTCAGTGAATTTGAAATTTATAAAATTGATTATGACCAGGTTTCTGCCTTAAAAAATAACATTACAATGATGACTGATGTTGCTTATGAAAATAATATGATTACAGGGAACATTACTTTAGATAAAGATAGTTATTTTACTACAACAATTCCTTACGATAAAGGATTCTCAGTATATGTGGACGGCCAAAAAATTGATTACTTTATGACTGATAATGCTTTTTTAGGATTTTCTCTTTCATCAGGACATCATATTATTAAATTAGTTTATCATGCACCTCTTATAAAGGTTGGTAAATACACATCCTTATTAGGACTTGTTCTTTTTCTTATATTTTGTGGCAAGGATTTTATTAGATTGTGGATTCAGATATTGAACCATTTTAAACGCAAAAAACTTACGTACTCAAATGGTCTTTCAGGAAATATTGTTTATCAGAATGATAGTCTTGAAAGTAACCAATGATAAAGTGGGTCGAACATTAGATACAATGAAAACCCTGTTTATTTAATACAGAAAAATGGTCACTACCTGCCTAATAAATGTTTTATAATCTATATTTAATAATAAAGAGTGACGAACAAATTCGCCACTCTTTATTATATTACTTACTCAATCACATCTAACAATTGCATTGGTTCATCTATTATTTTCTTATAAGCAAGTTTTTCTAAAATGTCTTTTGTTCTAAATCCCCAACTTACAAGGATGCAATCAAGTCCTGAATTAACAGCAGTCTGACTATCAACTTCTGAATCTCCTACATAAATTGATTTTTCCTGTGTGCTGCCTAATTTATCGAGTGCTGACATAACCATGTCTTTTGCCGGTTTTTTCTTAATTCCGGCAGCTTCATTTTCTCCTAATGCAACATCTATTAAACCTTCAAAATAAATATTTTTCAAAGATTCAACTGCTTTGTAATTCTTATTTGACACAATTGCCATTTTAATATTACGTTTCTTTAATTCTTTTATCAAATCTAACGTGCCATCATAAGCTCTCGTTTTTACCTGACAATGCTTCTGATAATATTCACTAAAATCAGCAAATATCTTATCAAAATCAGGATTATTCTCGCCTTCCGGAATTGAGCGGTGCATCAAAAGTCTAAGACCATTTCCTACGTGTTTTTTTACTTCATCTACTGTATGAACCGGAAAACCATATTTTTTTTGAGCATATTGCACTGCTGCTGCTATATCATCTATTGTGTTAAGTAACGTTCCATCTAAATCAAAAATAACTGTATCGTACATATTTTTCTCCAATCTGCTTATCCCATTTCTACATATGTTTAAATGTTTAATTTCATTTTAAAATATGTTAATAAAATTGCTTTTTGTCATATTGCTTTGTATTATTTACGCAAATGCCCAACTCATTATATAAAGTAAAACAGACCCCAAGTGTTAAAACCCCGGGATCTGTATTTATATCTTTATTACTGTCTAACTTTAATATGAACTTCTCTAAGCTGCTGTTCTGTAACTTCACTAGGAGCTCCGCACATCATATCCTGAGCGTTACCATTCATTGGGAATGGAATAATTTCTCTGATATTTTCTTCATTTGTAAGAAGCATAATCATACGGTCTACACCAGGAGCCATTCCTGCATGTGGAGGTGCTCCAAACTGGAATGCATTGTAAAGTGCTCCGAATTTTTCTTTCAAATCATCTTCTGTATAACCTGCAATTTCAAATGCTTTAACCATGATTTCCATATCGTGATTTCTAACAGCACCTGATGATAATTCAACACCGTTACATACAATATCATACTGGTATGCAAGAATGTCTTCAGGTTTCATTGTTTCTAATGCTTCAAGTCCACCCTGTGGCATTGAGAATGGGTTATGTGTAAATATAATCTTCTTTGCTTCAGGATCATATTCATACATTGGGAAGTCATTGATGTAGCAGAATCTATATGCATTCTTTTCAATTAAATCAAGTCTTTCTCCTAATGCTGTACGGATTTCACCTGCATATAAAGCAGCCTGTTTTTCATTATCAGCGATAAAGAAAATTGTATCTCCTGCTTCTAATCCTGCAATCTCCTTAATTTCTGTCTTCATGTCATCTGGAATAAATTTATCAATTGGTCCCTTATATGTCATATCTTCTTTAACTTCAAGATATCCAAGTCCTCCCATTCCGATGCTCTGAGCAAATTTCAATAATTTCTCATGGAATCCCTTTGACATATCAGCATGAACTTTAATAGCTCTTACTGTCTTACCATGGAATGGCTTAAATGTACATCTCTGGAAGAAATCTGTAACATCAACTATTCTTAATGGGTTTCTTAAATCAGGCTTATCTGTACCAAATTCAAGCATTGCCTGCTTATAACTGATAATAGGATATGGAGCCTTTGTCACTTCAAATCCTTCAGGTGCAAATTTTTCAAATGTTGCACTTAAAACTTCTTCACCTACTCTGAAAACATCTTCCTGAGTAGCAAAACTCATTTCAAAATCTAACTGATAAAATTCCCCAGGTGAACGGTCTGCTCTTGCATCTTCATCTCTAAAACATGGTGCAATCTGGAAATATTTGTCAAATCCTGATACCATAAGCAACTGTTTATACTGCTGTGGTGCCTGTGGAAGAGCATAGAATTTTCCTTTAAATTTTCTTGAAGGCACAATGTAATCTCTTGCGCCTTCAGGTGATGATGCGCAAAGAATTGGTGTCTGGATTTCTAAGAATCCCATTTCTACCATCTTTTCTCTTAAATATGAAATAACCTTTGAACGGAAAATCATGTTATCCTTAACCTTAGCATTTCTAAGATCTAAGTAACGATATTTAAGTCTTACATCTTCACGTGTTTCCTTTGAAGTCATAATTTCAAAAGGTAACTGTTTATATACTTTTCCTAAAATATCTACGCTTTTTGCTTCTAATTCAATTGTTCCTGTTGGAATCTTTGGATTGTATGTTTCTTCATCTCTGTGTTCAATTGGTCCCTCTACTGAAATACAATCTTCCTTGTTTAATCCTTCAAGAAGTGATGTGTCACGCATTACAACCTGCATAACTCCATACATATCTCTAAGATCAATAAAAGAAACTCCACCGTGGTCTCTGATGTTCTCAATCCAACCGGCAATTCTTACTGTTTCGCCAACATTTTTTTCTGAAATGTTGTCCATTGTTACGTCACGATAAATATTGTTTGTGTTCGTGTTCATTAGTTTTCTCCCTTCAAAAATACGAGTATCCGATTTCTACTGAGACTATAAACGCAAAGAGTTAATTGAAAACTCCCTGTCAAGGCACGAATTCTTAAGAATAATTTCTTATTCAATAAAAAAAGCCCGTCCCAAAACGAAATCGTTTCAGGACGAACCATATATTCTTAGTCCGCGGTACCACCTGATTTACTGCCATGCAGCCACTCATCGGTTTAAAAACCTGCTGTTTGTCGTTCAGCTACGGCTCACCTACTAATTAAATCAACTATTTACGCTATGCTATAACTAACATCAGCTTTCAACTTTCGGATTGCAGCTCTAAAGTGTTATTCACATTAATTCATTCTACAGGACTTCCACCTACGCCTGCTCTCTGAAAGCGATAATTAATGCTACTTCTCTTCGTCGTCGCCATTAAAACTGATTATATTATAAGAAAAAACACTTGTCAAGCAAACTTAAACACCTGCAACTATAAGAATCAGATTAACCAGAAAAGCTATTATCCAAGCTATTCCACACTGTAATGCCACAACTCCAATAGCCCATTTTCCACCCAGTTCTCTTTTAACCGAAGTAATGGCTGCAACACACGGAGTATACAACAGTGTAAATACTAAAAATACTATTGCACTATGTGTATCAAACATATTTGCCACAGGACTTCCACCCAATAACACAGTCATTGTACTTACAACACTTTCCTTTGCTGTAAAGCCTGTTATAAGAGCTGTTGATGCTCTCCAGTCTCCAAATCCCAGTGGTGCAAATATTGGTGCTATTACACCGCCTATTAATGCAAGAATACTATCTTTAGAATCAGACACTATATTAAATGTAATGCTAAATGTCTGAAGGAACCATATAATAAGAGAAGCAATAAATATTACCGTAAATGCTCTGGTAATAAAGTCTTTTGCTTTATCCCATATAAGTCTTAACACACTTTTAGCTCCCGGCATTCTGTAGTTTGGAAGTTCCATAACAAAAGGAACCGGTTCACCTTTAAACTTAGTTTTGTCTAATACTAATGCGTACAATATTGCAACTATTATTCCCGTAAAATAAAGACCAATCATTACTATTGTTCCATTTTGCGGGAAGAATGCTGCAGTAAAAAACGCATAAATTGGAATCTTTGCCGAACAACTCATAAACGGTGTCAGCATAATAGTCATCTTTCTGTCTCGCTCTGAAGGTAAAGTTCTTGTTGCCATAATAGCAGGAACTGAACAACCAAAACCTATAATCATAGGTACAAAACTTCTTCCTGATAAACCTATTTTTCTTAAAAGCTTATCCATTACAAAGGCAATTCTTGCCATATATCCACTATCTTCCAACAATGATAGGAAGAAAAACAAAACAACTATGATAGGTAAAAAACTTAAAACACTACCTACGCCTACGAAAATTCCGTTAATAACTAGTGACTGCAAAACTTCATTAACATTGGCACTGACCATTGCACTGCTGCATAAATCACTTAAATAACTTATCCCCATATCCATAAGTGCCTGAAGTCTGTTTCCTATAACACCAAATGTTAACCAGAAAATCAATGCCATTATTACTGCAAAAGCAGGAATTGCTGTATATTTTCCTGTAAGGATTTTGTCTATTTTTTGACTTCTTAAATGCTCTTTACTCTCCCTTGGTTTTACAACAGTTGACTTGCATACCTTGTCTATAAATGTAAAACGCATTTTTGCAAGGGCTGAAAGTCTATCCATTCCACTTTCATTTTCCATCTGAACAATAATATGTTCAATCATTTCTTTTTCATTTTGATCAAGCTTTAAACGATCAATTATATCTGTATCACCTTCTATTATTTTGCTTGCTGCAAATCTAATAGGCACCAAATTGCTATGTGCATGATCATCAATAAGATGCATAATAGAATGAATGCATCTATGAACTGCACCATGGTCTTCTCCATCAGCATCACAAAAATCCATTCGTCCCGGTCTTTCTCTATGAACTGCCACATGCATAGCGTGTTCAATTAATTCATCTACACCTTCATTCTTTGCTGCAGAAATAGGTATAACCGGAATTCCAAGTGTGGCCTCTAGCTTATTAACATCAATTGTTCCACCGTTAGCAGTTACTTCATCCATCATATTAAGAGCAAGAACCATTGGTATATCAAGCTCTATTAACTGCATTGTAAGATACATATTTCGTTCTATGTTAGTTGCATCTACTATATTAATTATTCCCCTGGGTCTGTCATTTAGAAAATATTCTCTTGATACAATTTCTTCGCTTGTATAAGGTGACATGGAATAAATTCCTGGCAAATCCACAACCATTGTTTGTTCCTGGCCTCTTATCTGACCATCTTTTCTGTCTACCGTAACTCCCGGAAAATTCCCCACATGCTGATTAGAGCCTGTAAGCTGATTAAACAAAGTAGTCTTTCCACAATTCTGATTTCCTGCCAATCCGAAAGTTATTAACTGTCCTTTTTCTATTGTTTCCCCACGCTGTTTTACGTGATAAATTCCTGATTCACCAATATGAGGATGGTTAGTAAAATTAGAAGATTTATGTTCTCCTGTTTCTTTTTTACCTTCTCTTTTTTCCACTAATTCTATTTCAATCTTGGTCCCATCATCTTTTCGAAGAGTTAATTCATATCCCCAAATTCTATATTCTATAGGGTCACCCATAGGTGCAGCCTTTATATATGTAATCTCAGTTCCCTGTATTAATCCCATATCAAGGAAATGTTGACGTAATTGACCGCCTCCACCTACCTGACGTATTGTTCCCGTCTGTCCCTGTTTCAAATCTGAAAGTCTCATAATGTAATATGCCTCCTAGCCCTGTAACCTTAATGCGTTTCTATGGCTACTTGCTTTTTCCTACACTGGTTATATGCAAATACACTCCAATTAGGATTATGCTGATTGTGACCTGATTTGCACTCTCACAATCCTTTTTAGTTATTATAGACTATATTGAGAATTTTTATCAATAATTTTCTTGTTTGTTCGACAATTATTTTTCTAAAAACCTTTTTTCATATTTAAATTGATTCTTAACTCTTTTTATTGAAAAAATGCACATACTAATACACAATACGGCAATTGCAATTTCATACTTAATTTTTAGCAGCAAAATATTACTTTCATTCTGAACCTGTTTCAGTGAATCATTATCCGCGAAACTATATTGTTTCTGCTCTACTTCTTTTTCAAAAATACCACTTATGTCCTGAGTGGATACTAAAACCCTTACTTCATTAATCTGCTCAGATAATTCCGCATCACTTACAGGCATTAAGATTACTTCCTCATCATTAATCAGACTATTATTTAGAAGTATGGCTGCTGCTGTTTTCCAACCCTCCTCCTCTTCGGTTTTGTAATTTATTTCTGTTTTCTTATTCTCCTGTATTTTCTCAGACTTAGTTTCATTATCGTCATTTTCACCAAAGACTTCTGCCGGATTGTTTTTCATTTCATCAATAACTTTTCTGCTTACATAAAAGCAACTCATTCCACTTTCATTCTTTACACCAAAAACTTCCTTCATATACTTAGTAGATACTTTTACGCATTGAAAAAAACTTTCTCCTCCAAAAGATATGGATTCTGTTTTTTGCTTGCTTACTGAACTAATATTTTTAATCTTCTTAAGATTTTCATAACCATTGTCAGAAATTTCTTTGGCTGATGTTAATACATATTCTTTAGAAGTATAAATAGTTTTATACATATTCAGCCCATTAATCAATATAGTTACAATCATTGCAATGGAGATAATTATGTATATAAAAATAATCTTTACAAAATCATCCTGTTTTCTAAGCTTTAAAAGTTCTCTTATTTTTTTCATACCCAACCTAGTTCTTTCTTCGCTTTATTTCTTTATAGCCTATAACTGCACCAATTCCGATGATTACAATAATTATTACCGACATAATTGTCCACCATTGCGCCGGTTTATCCTGTTGATTTTCTTTTTCAACTGATTTTATAGACTTGATTTTTACTGTAAATTCTTTCTTTTCATGTCTTTCTTTCCCATTAGCATCTTCGTAATAAAATGTTATTGTTCCCTTCGTTACACCATAGGGACTTGCTTCGTTTTTTAATCCATCCACAACAACTTTGGTTGTGGCACTTCCCATGGAACCGGGTTCAATATTTCCAATATATATGGTACCTGCAGGAGTAAGACCGTCAGCCTCTATTTCACCACGAACATTATATATTGTGCCTTTTCCAAGGTTCATGGCATTAGCCTGTGCCTCAATTGTATCTCCAATCTCCGCTTCACTGCTTATTGCCAAATCATCAAATTGAATTCTTGATTTCTGACCTACAATGGTTTTAATCTTACCTGTTTGGGAATAGGCTGTTCCCATTGAATCGGCATAAGACATTGTAAGTGTTAAATCATATTGTGCCGGAGTTGCCGCCAGTAAAATCTTATATTTCACTTTTATAACTGCTGTTCCACCTGCCCCAATGGAAGAAATATAAACGGTATCGCTTTTGTCTGTAAGTTGCAAAAACTCACTTTCAGATGAAGCCACAACTGTAAGATTTTTTACAATTTCAGATTTATTTGTATTAAGCAAAGTTACTGTTGCCGTCACATCATCACCTGCCACAACATTAGTCTTGGATAATTTGTATGACTTAACTATTACCTTTGGTTCAAAAGAAGGTGTTGTTTCAGGTTCTGTCTCAGGCTCCAGCTCAGTTATCGGTTCTGTTTCGTTTAGATTTTTTCCATCTTTGACTGTTACATAAACTGTAAAATCCTGCTCTATTGGATTTTGTTTCTTGTCTGTAGCTGATAAATGTATAGTTACAGGGTATGTTCCGTTGTGCCTTTTTTTCTTTAATTTAATTCGAAACTTTACCATATATTCTTTAACAAACTTATTGCTTCTGCTAATTTTGTTGTCAGTTAAATAAATATCTTTAATATAACTTTTGTATACAAAGGGTGTATTTTCAACTTCTCCTAAGTTAAGGGACGCTTTCAAAACATTATCCTTTAAATCTGTTTTTGACTTTATCGGAATAATAATATCCGTATATCCATTTGATGTTTCAGGTGCATAGCCCTTAGAATAAGACTTTGACATTCCACTAAAACAATTAATGTTATCTATGTACAAAACCGAACTTGCCAATGTATCGTCACCATCTCCTGTTACAGCTACAGTTGTTGTATCATCTATGGCATCTGCCTTTACGTTTACACTTTCAATTCCAAACAAGTGACACAGAACTGCAACTGCCATAATTATTGTTATAGTTCTCTTTAACCCCTTCATTACCATTTATCCTCCATATCATGTACCTTGTCACACAACTCCTCTATATCTTTGGTATTATGACTTGCAAGAAGTATTGCCTTCCCCTGTTCCTTCAAATCTTTTATCAAACCTCTCATATGAACCACTCCCGTTTTGTCCAATCCGTTAAAAGGTTCGTCCAAAATCAAAACTTTAGGATTTTCCATAATTGCCTGTGCAATGCCAAGCCTTTGTCGCATTCCCAATGAATATTTTGACACAGGCTTTTTCATATTAGGATCAAGTCCTACACGTTCAATTGTTTTCTTTATTTCATTTTTGCCTATAAGCCCTTTCAGACTTGCCAGGATTTTCAGGTTCTTGTATCCACTGTAAGTAGGAATAAAACCGGGAGTTTCAATAATTATTCCAAGACTTTCAGGAAAATCCACATCATGGCCTATTTTTTTTCCAAATACAAAAATAGTGCCCGTAGTTACAGGGAGAAACCCACAGATGCATTTCATAAGAACGGTCTTTCCGGAACCGTTATTTCCAACAATCCCATAGACGTTCCCTGTTTTCAGGGAAAGATTTACTTCCTGTAACACCATGTCTTCACCGAAACGTTTGGTCACGTGTTCTATTTTTACGCAGGTGTTCTGCATCATTCCACTTGCTCTTTCCGGATCACAGGCCAGATTAAATGTCCCTTCAGATTTCTTCCAATCTTCCATATAAAACACCTCCCAGAATTCCCAGCATTACTAATAAAAACAACAGTAGAAATAGCCAAACTCCTATTTTGTCCGGTCCCCAATTTTCATCAGCCAGTATCCATTCTACTGGATAAAACCATATCTGATTCTTAAAATAGCGGTCATGAAGGATAATTCCGAAATAAAAGCTTACAAAAGGGATTCCATATGCCATGTAAGCAGAATCCCATAAAATCCCGCAGCTTCCACCGAAAGTACTTATGATACTTCCGATAAGTCCTGTCCGAAATGCCTTCATGAGTAAGTCCAGAAGTGCTTCTTTCTGAAT
>ERZ773108.3588-NODE-3588-length-11708-cov-26.120312_pt1 | contig 11708 bp, 10 predicted proteins | sample MGYA00580570_ERZ773108 | MGnify/ENA primary metagenome ERZ773108 (study PRJEB29015, sample SAMEA2737840) | human gut metagenome | biome: human gut; feature: human-associated habitat; material: faeces | place: China | collected 2012 ...
CCTCTCAGTCTGCTTCGCAGACAGCTCCCCTAGTAGGGGAGCCTCTGGCGAAGAGGCGAGGCTTTCCGGTATGCCAAGGCCTCCCCCAAAGGGGGAGCCTTTTTCAGCTTCACCCCCAAACCTGCGCGAAAGGCCCCAAAACCTGCGCGAATGGCAGTTGAATTAGGGGGAGGGGGTGGTATAATGGAAGTATCAAAAACACCCAAGAAAAAGGAGGATACGACCATGAAACGAAAAAAATTCCTTGCCCTCGCCCTGGCTGGCGCGATGCTGACGGCGTCCCTGACAGCCTGCACCCCGCTGGAGACCCTCTACGACTGGTTCTTTGGGGGCGGCGGCAGCGCCTCCCGGGGCAACGAAAAGAGCCTTGTGACGGAGTCCGTGGAGCTTGAAAATAAGCTCAAGGCGTATTTGGGTCTTTCTGAAACCACAGCAAGCGCCAGAGCCAAGGAGACGCTTGAGGAAGTGGCAAAAGGATTTGACGCGGGATGGCTCGACAACAACATGTTGAACGAAACGGCTGTAAATGCGCTCAAATCTATCACGGATGACAAATTGGAGTTAACCCAGAGGTTATACGTGGACGTGATGGAGCTGACTCCCTCCGGCAGGACAGCGGTTACGATTCCGGATAACAGGGAGATTTACTCGAATAGCTATTGGGATCCAGGGCCTGAATCTGGTGGTCCTCACTATGACTCTTGTCTGACGAATTATGGTCAGTTAAAAAATCTATTGAGCTACCTCCATAGAAATGGCGTTGAACTATACGCCGGTACATTCCAGAAAAACGGAAAAACCTACGCCGCAATGGTTATAATTTGGAAATACTGATGCAAGCCCTGCCTTACACACCCTTTTCTTGAAATAACCCTTCCGCCCCCTTCGGAGCAGCCGCCCCGAGGGGGCCTTTTTGCGCCTGTGGGCCGGTGCAGGGCATACCTCCTTCCCACCCCGCATACACTCTCATCAGAGCAAGGACAGGAAAGGAGCATCACCATGGAGCTGAAAGTGTTCCGGGACGTTCTGCCTGCGGCGGGTGCGGACTGCACCGCCAAGGCGGAGCTGCCCCTCGAGACCGAACTACTGATCTCGGACTATCTGCCGCCGGTGCAGCGCATCGTCAAGTGCTTCGCAAAGCCGGTGGTGCTGCAAAAGCAGCTGGCCCCCGGGCGGCTGACGCTGGAAGGATATTTGCGCTGTACCGTGTATTATCAGGGCGAAGAGGGGGCGGGGCTGTGCCAGACCGAGCAGAAGCTGCCCTTCACCAAGGCCCTCGAGCTGCCCTCTTTCGCGGCCACGGCGTGGACAGCCTGCGTCGAGGGCCAGACCGAATACCTCAACTGCCGGGCCGTCAACCCCCGCCGCATCGAGGTGCGGGGGGCCTACGGGCTGGTGGTGAGCGTCCACGCCCAGCTGTCCACCGAGGTCATCACGGCCCTCAGCGAGGGCGGCATCGAGCAGAAGCCGGTCACGCTGGCAGGGGTGCGGCGGGCCGCCACCCTCGAAAAGCTCGTGACCATCGAGGGGGCGCTGACCTTCCCGAAGCCCCCCGCCGCCATCCTCGACATCACCGGCACCGCCGAGGTGCGGGAGCTGAAACGGATGCAGGGCAAGGCCGTGGCGAAGGGGGTCTTGCACGTCCTCTGCGGATGGCGGGCCGAAGGGGACGCCGCCCTCCGCAGCCAGACCGCCGACCTGCCCTTCAACCAGATATTGGATGCCGACGGCCTCAGCGAGGACTGCCGCTGCCTCTGCGTGCTGGAGCCGGTGGGCTTTGCGGCGGCGGAAGGGGAGACCACCGAGGACGGCGGGGCTTCCACCACCCTCACGGCCACGGCGATGCTGCGGCTGAGCGGCTGGCGTCCCTACCAGCTCCAATGCGTGGCCGACGCCTTCTCCACCCGCTTCGAGACGACCCTCACGCCCCAGACCCTCGCCACCGAATCGCTGCTCTGCGCGCTGGACGAGACGACGGTGCTGCGGGGCTCCGGCCCTCTGCCCGACGCAGGAGCGCAGATTTTAGCCTGCTTCGCGTCCTTCGGGCCGGTGAGCCTGACGCGGCAGGAGGGGAGAGCCGTCCTGACGGCCCGGGCCGTGGTGTCGGCCTTTGCGGAAAACACCCTCGGGGAGATGGAGTGCTACGAAAAGGCGCTGGACTACGCCCTGCCTCTCCCCGCCGACCTCCCGCCCGACATCGACGCCTACCCCGAGTGCTGGCTGAGCGTTCAGGACCTGCAATGCGCCAGCGCAGGCGGCGCGCTGGATGTGTCCCTCACCGTCCGGGCCGAGGGCGCGGTGCTGGCGCGGCAGACGGCCTCTCTCGTGGGGGCGGTGGAGCTGGGCGACCCCCTCGCCCCCGCCGACCCGGAGGTGTCGCTCCGCATCTGCTACGCCCAGCCGGGGGAGGAGCTGTTCGCCATCGCCCGGCGCTACCACGTCTCGCCCGGCCAGATGCTGGCCGCCAACGACCTCCCCGACGGCACCGCCCGCCTCGACGAGGCGCGGAGACTGCTGGTGCCGGGGGGGTGAGCCCTCTCAGGCGGGGTGGAGCTGTCTGTAGTCCAACCTCTCCGTCATCGCTGACGCGATGCCACCTCCCCTAGCGAGGGGAGGCTTTGGCAGTCCCCGCAAAGTGAACGGTTTCGCCAGAGGCTCCCCTACTAGGGGCAACGGCGACGACCGCGGCCAGTGGCCGAAACAGGGAGGAGCTGTTGGGGCAGCGGCCAGCGGGATGCAAGCGGCAGCGCAGCAGACGCTGGGAGCCGCAACCCGGCCTTGTCGAACGAAGTGAGACTGAGAGGTTGTACTAAGACGGGCCTGCCCTCTGTAGCAAGGCCCGCCCTTTTGCGCCATATCGAACCTCAGGCGTCCAGTGGAAAGTTACCCGGCCTGCCAAAGGCTCCCCCTTTGGGGGAGCTGGCGCGAAGCGCCGGAGAGGGCGCTTGTAAACTTTCTGTGCAAAGCTTGACTTTTGCGGGGAATCGGATATACTAAAGTCAGGAATGTCAAGGGTCAAGATCGTCACCCCAAAAAGGAAAAACCCCCTCGGAGTCGCTACCTCCAAGGGGGCTTTTCATTTAGTTGGGCTTACGGTCATCGTCGTACCGGTCAAGCCACTTGCAAATAAAGCGGGACATGATGTCAGACGCCAGATTTGCCGCGACCGATACCAGGAATGTCAAAAGATAGGCCATAATGTCACCCCCTTTCCCATAAGGATAGCGGGGATAGACCGCAGATTCAGTATACCATAAACTTCGGCAAAAAGATACAGGAAGCGATGCCACGAGCCGGACTTTCCTACAAGGGAAAGGCTCTGTCTTAGTACAACCTCTCAGTCTGCTTCGCAGACAGCTCCCCTAGTAGGGGAGCCTCTGGCGAAACCGTTCACTTTGCGGGGACTGCCAAAGCCTCCCCTACTAGGGGAGGTGGCAGCGCGTCAGCGCTGACGGAGAGGTTGTACAGAGGGAAGCCTGCCCTCTGTAGCAAGGCCCGCCCTTTTACGCCATATCGGGCCTCAGGCGTCCAGTGGAAAGTGGCCCGGCCTGCCAAAGGCTCCCCCTCTGGGGGCAACGGCGACGACCGCCGCCAGTGGCGGAAACAGAGAGGAGCTGTTGGGGCAGCGGCCAGCAGGATGCGAGCGGCAGCGAAGCAGACGCTGGGTGCCGCAACCCGGGCTCCTTTTAGTTACGCAGTGCTTTTTCACGCACTTCCGGTGTAACTGCTTTCAGAAGATTATAGAGGTCAATAATATCGGTGATTGCCTGCCGGTCCTGCTCCGTCCATGTGTAATCAAACTGGCTATAATCCGTTCCCTCGAAACGCATGATAACGGTATCGGCACTCAAAAGGTTTCGCAACCATTCGACTTCACTGTCTTCCATTTCAAAGGTGGCCCATGCAAACCATTTACCAAGCTCTTTGTCGTATCCATAATCGGAGTTATCATAATCGCAAACGTAAGTGTACTTATAATCTCCACCGCGCAGAATGATGTCATAGATATCCAGCTCGGAAGAGCCCATGTAAGTAAAATCTTCCCAGAAAACAATCGTGTTCCCCTTGTCCCAGATATAAAGGTTGGGGCCAATGCCACACGTCTTGCGCTTATCGATGCTGTCATCATGCGGGGTTGTAATCGCCCAGCAGTCTTCTACTGCATCGTAGTTGACATTGCACTTTGCAAGTGCATCCTGAATACCAAGAATCTGCTGTGCTTCTGTCAGCACACCAAAATTGGTGACAGCAGCTTTTCCTGCATCATCCAACTGGTTATAGGCATCCAGAGCGGCCACGATTGCCGCGCGTCTGCTGCGCGTGACAGTACCGATCTGGCTGATCAGCGCTTCTACCTGCTCCGGCGTTACAGCACTATTCTGCTGCGCAAGCACCGCAAAAGGAACGTCCCCGGCGGGGCTGGCGGCCAGCGCGGGCAATGCAGTACCTGTCATCAGAGCGGCCACAAGGCTGCTCGCCACAATAACTTTGCATTTTTCTGTAATTTTCATTTGATTTGCCTCTTTCCTCTTGATTTCAGCTTATAGCTGTTGTAACACAAAATTATAGATACAACAAAGGTGTCAATGCGCGGGCACCGGGTGCAAAATAAGTATACCATAAACTTCGGCAAAAAGATACAGGAAGCGATGCCACGAGCCGGACTTTCCTACAAGGGAAAGGCTCTGTCTTAGTACAACCTCTCAGTCTGCTTCGCAGACAGCTCCCCTAGTAGGGGAGCCTCTGGCGAAACCGTTCACTTTGCGGGGACTGCCAAGGCCTCTCCTACAAGGAGCAACGGCGACGACCGCCGCCAGCGGCGGAAGCAGGGAGTCGCTGTTGGGGCAGCGGCCAGCAGGGTGCAAGCGACAGCGCAGCAGACGCTGGGAGCCGCAACCCGGCCTTGGCGAGCGAATGCGAGACTGAGAGGGTAAACTCCATAAGTACGACTTATGACGAAAATATGAATAAAAACTCGAAAAAGCCCTACCGTTCCCAGTCCCGGTCTGCTATAATTTTCTATGCTTGTTACAAAAACCTGAAGTGAAGTAAAGGAGCCAGGAATATGATAAAAAGCGCTGAACTGGAAAATTCGGCATATGAGTTTGAGGCGAAAATGCCGCTGCGCCACGCGGTCCCGCTGGGCTTGCAGCACGTGTTCGCCATGTTCGTGGGCAACCTCACCCCGCTGCTCATCATCACCAGCGCCTGCGGCCTCGCGGGCGGTGAGTTCGCAGACCTGCAGGTGAGCCTGCTGCAGAACGCCATGTTCGTGGCGGGCATCGTCACGCTGGTGCAGCTGTACGGCCTCGGCCCTGTGGGCGGCAAGGTGCCGATCATCATGGGCACCAGCTCGGGCTTTCTGGGCGTGTTCAACAGCGTGGCTGCCACCATGGGCGGCGGCGTCACGGCCTACGGCGCCATGATGGGCGCATCCATTCTGGGCGGCCTGTTCGAGAGCGTGCTGGGCGTCTTCCTGAAGCCCCTGCGCAAGCTGTTCCCGCCGGTGGTCACCGGCACGGTCGTGCTGTCCATCGGCCTGTCCCTCATCTCCGTGGGCGTCAACTCCTTCGGCGGCGGCAACGCAGCCAAGGACTTCGGCTCGGTGGAGAACCTGCTGCTGGCCGTCTTCGTGCTGGTGGTCATCCTCTTCTTCAAGCACTGGACCAATGGCTTCCTCAGCTCTTCCTCCATCCTCGTGGGCATCATCGCGGGCTATCTGGCAGCCATCGTCATGGGCTTCGTCCTGCCCACCACCGGCGTCACCGCTGACGGCGTGGAGTTCACCAAAGCATGGGTGCTGAACTGGAACAAGGTCGCTGAGGCCGGCTGGTTCGCCATCCCGAAGCTGGTGCCGGTCAAGATCGTCTTCGACCTCCGCGCCATCCTGCCCGTCATGATCATGTTCATCGTCACCGCCGTGGAGACGGTGGGCGACATCTCCGGCGTCATGGAGGGCGGCATGGGCCGCGAGGCCACCGATAAGGAGCTGAGCGGCGGCATCATCTGCGACGGCCTCGGCTCCACCGTCGCCGCCTGCTTCGGCGTCCTGCCCAACACCTCCTTCAGCCAGAACGTGGGCCTCGTGGCCATGACCAAGGTGGTCAACCGGGGCGCACTGGCCACCGGTGCCATCTTCCTGATGCTCTGCGGCCTCATCCCCAAGCTGGGCGCACTCATCTCCATCATGCCCCAGGCCGTTCTGGGCGGCGCTGCCGTCATGATGTTCTCCTCCATCGTGGTGTCGGGCATCCAGCTCATCACCAAGGAGAAGATGACTCCCCGCACCCTGACCATCGTCTCTGTGGCGCTGGGCGTGGGCTACGGCATGGGTGCAAACGCCAAGATCCTCGCCAACACCCCCCAGTTCGTCCAGCTCATCTGCGGTGAGAGCGGCATCGTGCCTGCTGCCTTCGTGGCCATCCTGCTCAACTGCCTGCTGCCCCGCGACGAGAAGTAAGCTTTGAAGCACTGCGGCCTCCCTGTCTTTGCAGGGAGGTCTTTTTGTGCTATAATTTCCCCAGTCTTATCAGAGGGAAGGAGGACTCTATGGAACCGCAAACTGCCGCCCGCTATCGTCTTCTGGACGAGCTGCGGGGACTCGACCTCATCAGCATGATGCTCTACCACGGGATGTGGGACGTGGTGTTCCTCTTCGGGGTGGCCCAGAAGTGGTACACCGGACGCCCGGGCTTTGTGTGGCAGCAGAGCATCTGCTGGGTCTTTATCCTGCTTTCGGGCTTCTGCCTGCCGCTGGGGCATCATCCGTTCCGGCGGGGAGCCGTCGTCTTCGGGGCAGGGGCGCTGGTCACAGCCGTCACCCTGCTCTTCCTGCCCGAGGACGTGGTGTGGTTCGGGGTGCTGACTCTGCTGGGCTCGTCCATGCTCCTCACCGCCGCGCTGGACCCGCTGTTTCGCCGCGTCCCGCCCGCTGCGGGCGTGGCCGTCAGCGCCCTGCTGTTCTGGGTGACCTACCCGACGATGAACGGCTTCTGGAACCTGCCGGGCGGGCGTCTGGCCCTGCCGCAGGCCCTCTACGCCAGCTACACCACGGCCTATCTGGGCTTCATGCCGAAGAGCTTTTTCTCCACCGACTATTTCCCGCTGCTGCCCTGGCTGTTTCTGTTCTGGGTGGGGTACTTCCTCCACCACCTCGTGGGCCGGGGACGCCTCGCGCCGCTGCGCAGGTCGGTCTGCCCGCCGCTGGGCTGGATGGGCCGTCACTCGCTGGTGCTCTATCTGCTCCATCAGCCGGTCATCCTGGGGGTGCTGACGGCGGCGTTCCGGCTGGTGAGAGCGGGGTAAAGCTTCTGGAAAAGTTAGCCTCTGTGACCGCTTGACAAAGCAGCGGCGCTGTGGTATCCTATGGACAGTTAGAGAAATCTAACTAAAGAGATGCGTCTGAGCCTGCTTCCGACGCATTTTTATGGAGCAAAAAGTTAGAAGAAACTAACCCAATAAATCAAAAGTGAGGCTGAACATTATGAGCAAAGTAGCAATCGTATTCTGGAGCGCCACCGGCAACACCGAGACCATGGCAAACTGCATCGCGGAGGGTGCAGGCGCTGCCGCCGCCATCGTCCCCTGCGCCGAGATGGACGCGGCAAAGCTGGGCGGGTATGACGTGGTGGCCTTCGGTTGCCCGGCCATGGGCGCTGAGCAGCTGGAGGAGAGCGAGTTCGAGCCGATGTTCGCGGGCCTCGAAGGCTCTCTGAACGGCAAGAAGGTGGCTCTGTTCGGCTCCTACGGCTGGGGCGACGGCCAGTGGATGCGCGACTGGTGCGAGCGCGCCAAAGAGGACGGCGCACAGCTTTTCAGCGACGAGGGCCTCATCTGCAACGAAACGCCCGACGACGACGTTCAGGCTGCCTGCCGCAAGCTGGGCGCTGATCTGGCCAACTGGTAAAAAATAACACCGGCCCATCCTGCATCATCCCGCGTCTTTGGGGCAACCTAGGGACAAAGAGGTGATGAATGAATGGAAAACACAGGTGTCCGCTGTGATGTCTGCGAGTGCCGCCACAACGTGGGGAGCAGCAAGTGTGACTTGCCCGAGATCACGGTGACGGAGCGCTGCACCTGCTCTTCTCAGCAGGTGGACATCCCGCACTACTGCCAGAGCTACGAGAAGAAGTAAGCCCTGCAAAAAAGACCTCTGCCCGACGGCCTTGCCGGGCAGGGGTCTTTTGCTGTCTGTACTTCAGTGGAGGCTGACGCCGAAGGTGGGCAGGCTGCGCAGCAGGGTGCCGACGCCGTGCATCTCGTAGATGCCAAAGCCCAGAGCGCTGGCGGCTACGAGGTTGTCAGCCCGGTCGTCGATGAAGATGCACTCATCGGCCCGGAGATGGTACTTGTCCAGCAGGGCCTGATAGATGCGGGGGTCGGGCTTGTTGACCTTCACTTCGCAGGAGGCCACGCCGCCGTCGAAGAGGCCCTCGAAGTCCCGGTGCATCAGCAGGTCCAGCACGTCCTCGGGGATGTTGCTCAGGTAGTAGACGCAGTAGCCGCGCTGTTTGAGCTGCTCCACCAGCGTCTGCATCCGGCGGCGGGGGTGGAGCATACTCATCCAGTCGTCCAGCACGCCCTCCACCTCGAAGCCCCGGCCCACGGCTCTGGCCCGCTGGAGCATCCGCTCGTTGGCCTCCCGGCGGGTGATGCGGCCTGCGTCCAGCAGCCGCCATTCTCTGCTGCCGAAGGTCAGGTCGTAGACCTCCTCTTCCAGCCCCCGGTTCCCGAACAGGTCGATGAGGTACTTGTGGGGGTCGAAATCCACCATGACGCCGCCGAAGTCGAACACGATATTTTTATACATCGATGATACCTCTTTAAGAAAAGTTGGGATGTCCCTGCGCCCAGTATAGCACATCCGGGGCGGTATTTTCCAGCCCTTTTGCATGGTCCGGCCCGCCCCGGCATAGGATGGGACTGTAAGGGGGCGGGGGAGATGACCTTTCGGGAGCTGTGCAGCAAGGAAGTCGTCCAGCTGAAGGACGGGGCCTGCCTTGGCCGGGTGGACGATCTGGAGCTGGACGCCGACACGGCCCGCATCGGGAGCCTGCTTCTGCTGGGGCGGCCCCGGCTCTTCGGGCTGCTGGGCCGGGACGAGACCCTGACCATCCCCTGGGCCGACATCGAGCGCATCGGTCTGGACGCCATCCTCGTGCGGACGGACATCCCCGCCCCGCCGCCCTCCCACGGGGGACTGCTGGATAAATTGCATCAGTGGCTGAACGGATGAAAGATTTTCACCCGTTTTTTGCCCGTCAGGGCTGGATTTTGGAGGCGGGATGATTATAATAGAGGACTGGGGCGGAGTCTGCCGCCTCAAATAATAAGAAAAACGCAGAAGTGAAAGGAACTTCTTTATGACACACCATCCGAGTGCTGCGTCCCTCCGGCTGCACGGGGCGCGGCTGCTGTTTCCGCCTGCGGCCACCCTTCTGTTTCTGGTGCTTACCGAGTACATCGCCCGCGGCACCCTGAGCGGAGATACCTTTGTACAGTACATCGTTCCCCACCCAGAAGCCTACCTGCTGGCGTGGGGGCTGCTCTTCCTCGTCTGGATGGCGGTGGACTGGCTCACCCGCTTCGCCCCGCTGGCCACCCTCCTGTCGGCCCTGCTGGGCTGTCTGCCCGCCACGGTGGACTTTTACATCCTGCAGCTCCGGGGCGAGCCCTTCCTCCCGTGGGACTTGATGCAGGTGTCCGAGGCCGCCGGCGTGGCCTCCGCGGCGGGCATCCACGTCCAGAAGAGCATGGTCGTCTCCGGCGTCGTGGTGCTGGCTCTGACCGTCGGCTCCTTCTTCCTCTACCGGGGGCGTCAGAAGCTGCCCTGGGTGCAGCGTCTGGCGGGCTTTGCGGCCAGCACAGCGGCCACCTGCGCCCTCATCTTCGGCGTGTTTTTGCAGCCTGCCGTCACCCAGTCGCTGGGCATCCTGCCCGACGCATGGATGCAGGACCGCTACTACCGCTATTACGGCGTCATCACCAGCTTCCTCACCAACCTGACGAATCTGGAGATCGACAAGCCCGAGGCTTACTCCGAGGAGGCCGTCAACGCCATCCTCGACAACGTGGAGGCAGGGGAGAAGTACACCACCGGCCCGGCCTGGCCCGGCTCCTACGCCGCCCAGACCCCGGCAGACGAACAGGTGAAGCAGCCCACCATCCTCTACGTGATGGACGAGTCCTACTGGGACGTCTCGGAGCTGGAACAGTACGGCTTCCAGTTCGACACCGATGTCTCGGCCAACCTCCACGCTCTGCAGCAGACCAGCGCCTATGGCCGGGTCTACAGCCCCAGCTTCGGCGGCGGCACCTGTGACGTGGAGTTCGAGGCCCTGACGGGCTACTCGGTGTCCTATCTGCCCAGCGGCAGCAAGCCCTACCAGCAGCACGTGACGAAACCCATGTTCGCCCTGCCCAGCTACCTCAAGACCGAAGGCTATCAGACGGCGGCGGTCCACTGCTTCTGGGCCAGATACTGGAGCCGCGACACGGCCTACCCCAACCTCGGCCTCGACGACTTCATCAGCCTCGAGAAGATGCACGGCGTCCAGAAGGTGCGCCGCCACTACTGGACCACCGGCCTCGTCACCGACGACTCCATGGCCGACCAGATCATCGGCCAGTACGAGACCATGAAGGCCCAGTCCGACGCCCCCGTCTTCCTCCACGCCGTCACCATGCAGAACCATACCAATTATAATAAGGATAACTACCCCGATGACCAGCGGGTGAAAGTCACCGAAGCCCCGGCGGGCCTCAAGGCCAGCACCGTGGGTGCGCTGGAAGACTTTGCCACCGGCATCCGGGACGCCGACGCCATGCTGGGCAGGCTGACGGACTACTTCTCGCAGGTGGACGAGCCGGTCATCCTCGTGTTCTGGGGCGACCACTACAACCCCATCGATTCCAATTACGACATCTACACCCGCAGCGGCTACGCCAGCGGGTCCAGCGCCGACCCCCGCCTCCATCAGACCACCCTGCTCATCTGGTCGAACTACTCCGACCGGGCGGTGGACCTCGGCACCATCGCCGCCTACGACATCTCGCCGGTGATGATGGAGCTGTTCGGCCTGCGTCAGCCCGCCTACTTCCAGTTCCTTGGCCGTCAGCTCCGGGCCGCCTACCGGGCCAACACCCGCGGCACCATCCTGGAGAAGGACGGCACCGCCTCGGACGAGCTGACCCCTTTGCAGCAGAAGTGGAGCGATGAACACTGGCTGCTCCAGTACGACCTCATGTTCGGCAAAGGCTATGCCCTGAACCGGATGGGCCTCAAGGAGCTGTCCGAGGGCGCAGATTGACGAAAAACTACGATTCTTTTTAGAAAAAAGCAGGAAAACCCCTTGCAACGGCCAGAGGTTTGTGCTATTATTACTTAGCATTACACACGCATCACTATGCCCTTTTGTGCTCTTAGGAGTGGAGGGCAGTCCGTTGGCATCCGATATGTCAGTGGATCACGGTGTGCGGAGGCAAAACAAATTTTGGAGGTAATTTTACTATGGCAGTCGTTTCTATGAAGCAGCTTCTCGAGGCAGGCGTTCACTTTGGTCACCAGACCCGCCGCTGGAACCCCAAGATGGCGAAGTATATCTTCACCGAGCGCAACGGCATCTATATCATCGACCTGCAGAAGACCGTCAAGAAGCTGGACGAGGCTTACAACTACGTGAAGGAAGTTGCAGCTGAGGGCGGCG
>ERZ773108.3595-NODE-3595-length-11687-cov-5.091730_pt1 | contig 11687 bp, 8 predicted proteins | sample MGYA00580570_ERZ773108 | MGnify/ENA primary metagenome ERZ773108 (study PRJEB29015, sample SAMEA2737840) | human gut metagenome | biome: human gut; feature: human-associated habitat; material: faeces | place: China | collected 2012 ...
CCGCGGTAGACGAGCGGAAGCTCCACGTTTTCCTCCGCGGAGAGCTTGGCGATCAGATTGAAGTTCTGAAAAATGAAGCCGATCTTCTGATTGCGGACGCGGGCGAGCTGCTTTTCGCTGTAGTCCTCGATGGGAATGCCGTCGAGCCGGTAGGTCCCGGCGTCCGCCACGTCCAGACAGCCGATGATGTTCATCAGCGTGGACTTGCCGCTGCCGGAGGGGCCGATGACGCTCACAAACTCCTTCGGGAAAATGTGCAGCGTCACATGGTCGAGCGCGTGGACGCGCTCCTCGCCGATCTGGTAGACCTTGGAAACGTCATGTAAATCGATCATAGCGTTATCCTTCCAGCGGCTCGCTGTCCGCGTAGGCGCCGTCGTCCTCGGCGATAGCGGCGTCGCCGCCGCTCGCGTCCTCGATCCACGCATCGCCGCCGCTCGCATCGCCGCCCGTGCCGTAATAATAGGCGTATGGGTCGTAGGCCTCCTGATAGTACACGGTCTGTCCCTCGGTGAGACCCTCGGTGATCTCCACCATGCCGCCGCCGGTAAGACCGGGAATGACCGCCGTTTCACCGCCGAGCGTGCCGGTGGCGGGGTCATACGTCGTATAGACGAACGAGCTGTCGCGCGTCTGGCGCAGCGCCTTTTCGGGGATGAGTAGAGCGTTATCCACGCCCTCAATGCGGATGAGCGCCTTGGCGGTCATGCCGGGGAGCATGCGGGGGTCTTTGTCGAGCGTGATCTCCACGCTGTAGCTCGTGATGCCGTAGCTGCTCTTTGCCGAACGCTCCACCGCCGTTACGACGCCGGAGAACACCTCGTCGCCAATCGTGCTCACGGTGATCTGCGCCTTCTGCCCATTCTGCACGGAGAGAATATCCGTCTCGTCCACGCTCACGGTGAGCTTCATGCTCGTATCCGACGAGAGCGTGAGGAGCTTCGTTTCGCCGCTTGCCGCCGTGCTGCCGGAAGAGGACGAGCCGTCTCCGGAGGAATCCGAGCCGTCTGAGCCGTAGGAAGTGTAGGCATTCATCATGCCGCCGTACACCATGCCTCCGCCGCCGGCGGAGGAGTCCGTATTATCGGAGGAAGATGTCGTTTTGTCGCTGTAGTCAATGGAGGAGACGGAGCCGTCAAACGGCGCTGTCACCGCTCCGGCGCTGTACATGCCGAGCAGCGCCATGAGATCCTCTTCCTTCTCGCGGCGGTTCTTGAGGACGGATTCGTAGTTCGCGCTGTAGGCCGTGTCGCGCAGCGTGAAGAGGGAGTTGCCCGCGTACACCTGCCGGTTCTCGGCGGTGTTTACCGCGGAGACAACGCCCGCGTAGCCGGTGATGCGCAGCGGGTTGTGGATATAGAGCGTGCCGCTGCCGACGGTATTGCCGTCCGCATCCTGCACGCTGGCCGCAGCATCGACCGCCGGGCCGTTGTCGGTGAGGAGGACGGTCGCCTTGCCGCTCTGGAGCTTGTCCACCGTGCCGGGGTACGTCTTTTCGTCTACGGTCACGCTGACCTTGTCGCCCGCGGCGAGAGAGCCGGCGTCGATATCCACGGCCATGTAGCCGTCAAGCGAGAGCACCGCGAGAGCGCCGTGCTCCATCATGCAGGCAGAGACGTCGTCATCCTTCTGCGCGTAGACGATCTTCACGCGGCCGTTCACGCCGGTCGTTATGTACGGCTGCACCGTTTCGCCGGTCGCGGCGCGCAGCTGCTCGTCGAGCTTACTGAGCTCCGCCTGCACAGTGCTCATCGCGCCCATAACGGAGGAGAGCTCCACCGTGGCGAGCGCGTCGCCCTTCTTCACGGTCTCGCCCGCTTTGACGAGGATCTTTTCGAGCTTCACGCCCTTGGGCAGGACGATCTGCTGCGTGTCCGCGTCGGTGAGTATGCCCGAGCCGGAAACGGTCGTGCTGATGCTGCCGGTCGTGACGGTCGCCTCGCTCACGGTCGGGGCTTTCATGCTGCCGACGGCCTCGCTGACCTTTTTCTTCGCCGCGCGCACGCCGAAGAAAATGGCGAGCGCGAGCACCACAACGATCGACACCGTCACAATGATGCGGCGGCGCTTTTTGCGCTGCTTTTCGCGCCGGATCGAGGCGAACAGCGCCTGGTCCCGATCCCCGGACTGCTCCGGGGCGGACGTTACATTCTTTTCATCCATACGTTTGGTCTCCTATCGTCCTTTGATTTTTCCGGATAGTAGCGTCGATTGGCAAGGGCACACGCGGTTCTGCCGGGCGGAAATGCGCTCATACTGCGTCAAAGCCCTTGAGAATACACAAAGTATTCTCTGCGGTCTTTTCCTTGTCTGCGAGCATTTCTGCTCCGGCAGAACTGCTTCGCATCGGACAGCCTTGGATTTTCGAGGGATTTTTGTTCTTTTGGACGCAGGCGGGCTGTCGCCCGCCAAGGACAAAAGGGCAAAAAGCACCGAAAAGACTGGCTGTCCGACGTGTGTGCTCTTGTTAATCGACGCTATATTTCTAAGACGTACCAAAACCGGATTCGGTTCGGTTATGCCAGTGACAATATGGTAACAAACCCCGCTTTAAAAATAAAGCGAGGTTTGTTTAAGACTTTATTAAAATAGGAAAATCACTTCACGATGACGTTTTCCTTTCCGCACTGCTCTTCCAGCTCGGCGACGAACGCCGGGTGGATGAGGCACGGCGCGCCGAGGCGCTTTTTCGTATCCTCCATATAAAGAACGATCCTCTCGTTCCCGGGGAACATCGTGAGCAGGAGCTTTACCCGCCGGCAGAGCGGATGGTCCGCGCTCGGGATGCGCACATAGAGCGTGCGCGGCTTCCCGTCCGGCTTCGCCGCCGGAGGAGCGGGAGAAACGGCGGTGCGGCCCGGCACGTCCAGATCGGAGAGCGGGCGGATGGAGTCTACCATGAGCTGCGGCTCCTTCTCATCGCGCAGGGAGATCTTTCCGCGCACGAGCAGGGGCGCGGCGTCCTGCACATAGCTCCCGCCGGAATCGAGCGCGCGCTGGAACGCCAGAAGCTCCATCGAGCCGGTGTCGTCCTCGAGCTGAATATAGCTCATAAGGGTGTTGTTGCGCGTCGTGCGCGTTTTGTAGCTCGCCACGACGCCCGCGATCAAAACCTCCTGCCCGTCGCGGAAGCGCTGGGGGTTCCCCTCGGCGAAGTCGTTCAGGATCGCGCCGATGGCGACCGCGCCGACGTCGCGCGCCCGGTCGCGGTAGTCGTCCATCGGGTGACCGGTGAGATAAAGCCCGGTCGTTTCGCGCTCCATCGCCATAAGCTCCTGCCGGGTGAATTCCGGCACATCCGGCAGCGGGATGGTGCGGACGCTCCCGCTTTCGGATTCGTCGCCGCCCATGCCGAAAAGGTCGAGCTGTCCGGCAATGTTTTTGCGGCTGTCGGCGGTGACGCTGTCGATGATCGGCCCCGAGGCCGTGAGCAGCGCCCGGCGCTTGAAGCCGAGCGAATCGAACGCCCCGGCCTTGATGAGCGATTCCACGGCGCGGCGGTTCAGATCGCGCGGCACCATCCGGCGGCAGAACTCGTCGAGCGTGCGGAACGGCCCGCCGCTCTCGCGTTCGGCCTTGAGCTCTTCGATGAAGCCCCAGCCGATGCCCTTGATGGCGACAAGACCGAAACGGATGTTCTCGCCCGAAACGGTGAAGTCGGCATCCGACTCGTTCACGTCCGGCGGCAGGAGCTTGATGCCCATGTCGCGGCACTCGGCGATATACTCGGCGACCTTCGTGCTGTTATCGAGCACGCTCGTGAGCAGCGCCGCCATATATTCGCGCGGGTGGTGGCATTTCATATACGCCGTGCGGTAGGTGACGAAGGCGTACGAAACGGCATGCGCTTTGTTGAAGGCGTAGTTGGCAAAATCGACGATCTCGTCATAGATGCTGCCCGCGACGTCCTCCGGCACGCCGTTCGCAACGCAGCCGGGGATGTTCCGCACCGGGTCGCCGTGGATGAAGGCGACGCGCTCGGCGTCGATGACGGCGTGCTTTTTCTTGCTCATTGCGCGGCGGATGACGTCAGCCTGGCCGAGCGAGTATCCGGCAAGCTCCCGGAACACCTGCTGCACCTGCTCCTGATAGACCATGCAGCCGTAGGTGACGCCGAGGATCGGTTCGAGCTTCGGGTGCTTGTAGCGGATCTTTTCCGGGTGCTGGCTGCACTCGAGAAATTTCGGGATGCTGTCCATCGGGCCGGGGCGGTAGAGCGCGATAACGGCGGTGATATCTTCGAGAGATTTCGGCCGCAGCGCGGCGCATACGCCCGTGATGCCCGCCGATTCAAGCTGGAATACGCCGGAGGTCTTGCCCGCGGCGAGCATGTCGAACACGGCCGGATCGTCCATCGGGATGGTGTCGATGGAGAAATCCGGTTCCCTGCGCCGGACGAGCTTGGCCGCGTCTTCGAGCACCGTGAGATTGCGAAGGCCGAGAAAGTCCATTTTCAGCAGCCCCAGCTCCTCGAGCGTCGTCATCGTATACTGCGTGACGGGGTTGCCGTCGTTCGTGGCGAGCGGGACATATTCGTACACCGGCCGGTGCGTGATGACAACGCCGGCGGCGTGGGTCGAGGCGTGGCGCGGCATGCCCTCGAGCGCGCGGGCGGTGTCGATGAGATTTTTGACCTTCTCGTCGCTCTCGTACATGTCCTTCAGAGGCTTGGAGAGCTTGAGCGCTTCGTCGAGCGTCATGTTGAGCGCGCCCGGGCCGCTCGGCACCTGCTTGGCGACGGCGTCCGTTTCCGCGTAGCTGAGATTCAGCGCGCGGCCGACGTCGCGGATGGCCATGCGCGCGGCCATCGTGCCGAAGGTGACGATCTGCGCGACGTGGTCCGCACCGTATTTGCGCGTAACGTAGTCGATGACCTCGCCGCGGCGGCGCACGCAGAAGTCCATATCGATATCGGGCATGCTCACACGCTCGGGGTTTAAGAACCGCTCGAAAAAGAGCGAATACCGGATCGGGTCCACGTCCGTGATGCCGAGCGTATAGGAGACCATGCTGCCCGCGGCGCTGCCGCGCCCGGGGCCGACGGGGATGCCGTGGCTTTTCGCATAGTGAACAAAGTCCCAGACGATGAGGAAGTAGTCTACAAACCCCATGCGGTGGATCATGTCAAGCTCATACCGGAGCTGCGCTTCCATCTCGCTCGTGCCGGTCTCGCCGTAGCGCCGGACGTACCCTTCGCGGCAGAGGCGCGCGAGATAGGCGAAGCTGTCCGTTTCCCCCTCCGGGAGCTTATATTCCGGCAGGTGGTAGTGGCCGAACTCAAAATCGTAATGGCAGCGCGCGGCGATCTCCTCGGTGACGTCCGCGGCCTGCGGCTCTTCGGGGAAGAGCACGCGCATCTCCTCCTCGCTTTTGAGATAAAGCTCGGGGGAGGAGAACTTCATCCGGTCGGGATCGTCCACGGTCTTGCCGGTCTGGATGCAGAGAAGGACGTCCTGATTTCGGGCGTCTTCCTTATTAATATAATGCGCGTCGTTCGTCACGACGAGCGGGATGCCCGTTTCGCGCGAGAGGCGGCGCAGTCCGAGCGCGGCCTTGCGCTCGTCCGGGATGCCGTGATCCTGAATTTCCAGGAAAAAGTCCTCGCCGAACAGCTCGCGCAGCTCAAGCGCCTTTTTCTTTGCGCCCTCGTAATCGTCCGCGACGATGTGCCGGGAGAGATATCCCGCGAGACAGCCGGAAAGACAGATCAGCCCCTCTGCGTGCTCATGCAGCAGCGCCCAGTCGATGCGCGGCTTGATGTAAAACCCGTCCGTAAAGCCGCAGGAGACAAGATAGCAGAGATTCCGGTAGCCGACGTCGTTTTTGCACAGAAGGATGAGATGGGAATACTCGTTATCGATGCCGTGCTCACGGTCAAAGCGGGAGCGCGGCGCAACGTATACTTCGCAGCCGATGATCGGACGGATGCCCTCGGCGAGACATGCGCGGTAAAAAGAGACCGCGCCGTACATTACGCCGTGGTCCGTGACGGCGAGCGCCGTCTGTCCCAGCTCCTTGGCGCGGCGCGCGAGTTCCTTGACGCGGCAGGCGCCGTCCAGCAGGGAGTATTCCGTATGCACGTGCAGATGGACAAAGCCCATATCAGTCTCCTTTGTACTCTAATAGCTTCTTTAACCGGTGGCTCATGCAGCTTTTGGACACCGGGGGGCTGGCGAGCCGCGCAAGATCGGCAAGGCTCGACTCGGGATTGGCGATGCGCAGCATGGCCGTTTCCTGCAAAATATCCGGGAGCGTGTCGAGCCCGTATTTCCGGTCCAGCTCGCGGATGGCGTCGAGCTGCTCCTGCGCGGCGAGGACGATCTTGTCGGCGTTCGCGCTGTCGCAGTTGACGCGGCGGTTGACGGCGTTGCGCATGTCCTTCTGCATTTTTGCCTGCATGATGCCCATCGCGGCGAGCGGCGCGCCGATCGTTGTGAGCACGTCCTCGATGGCTTCGGACTGCTTGAAATACGTGATGTATCCGCCGCTGCGCACGGCGTCCTTGGGCGCAAAGCCCATTTCCAGCATGAGATTGAACGCCTCGCGGCTCACGCTCGGGTGGCTCGTGAGCAGCTCGAGATGGTAGCGCTTGTCCGGATCGGTCACGCTGCCGCCCGCAAGAAAGGCCCCGCGCAGGAACGACGCGCGGCAGCACTCCTCCTCCAGCAGCGCGAAGTTGACGTGCAGCGCGTAGTGCTGGTCGGGATCGTAGCCGAGCGCTTCTAAAATGACGGCGAGCTTCTGCCCGTCCGTGATGCGGAAAATGCTTTTGCTGCCGCTCTCCTGCGCGTCGAAGCGAACGCTGAACGCCTTCTGGAAGAGCTTTGGCAGCCGCGCGGCAAAGTCCTCGCTCTCGGTGACGATGCGCACCTCGGTCGGGGAGAAGCTGCCCGCGTAGAGCAGCACACCGTAGGCTTCGGCGCGCGCGCAGCAGCGCCGCGTGAGCGGCACGCGGCACAGCTCCGCCTTGGCGTCGGAGGAAAAGGACATGGGCGTTCTCCTTTCAGCCGCGTGTGATATCGCGGTGGTTCTCGTAGGCGGCGTAGCCGAGCTTATTTAAGTACTCCGTCACCGCCCGCGCGATGGACACCGAGCGGTGCCGTCCGCCGGTGCAGCCGACGGCCACGACCAGCACGGCCTTGCCCTCATCCTGATAGAGCGGCAGGAGGAACGCGAGCATCTGCTCGAGCTTTGATAGAAATTCCTTCGTCTGCGGGAAGGAAAAGACATAGTTGTAAACGTCGTCGTTCATGCCGGTCTGGTAGCGCAGCTCCGGCACATAGTAGGGGTTCGGCATGAAGCGCACATCGAACACCAGATCGGCCTCGAGCGGCACGCCGTACTTGTAGCCGAAGGAGACGACGTTGATGCTCATGCGGCTCTGCTGCCCCTTTTCCGCAAAGAGGCGGTAGAGCTCGCCGCGCAGCTTCGCCGCGGAGAGCTGCGTCGTGTCGATCACAAAGTCCGCGCGCTCGCGCAGCGGGCGCAGCAGCTCCGTTTCGCGCTTCACCGCGTCCTCGATGGTCGCGCCGCTCTCCATGAGCGGGTGGCGGCGGCGCGTTTCCTTGTAGCGCTTGATGATGCTCTGCGTGTCCGCCTCCAGATAGAGCAGGCGGCAGACCGTGCCGCCCTCGCGCAGGCGGTCGATGACCTCCAGCAGCTCGTGGAAGCTGTCCACGCCGCCGCGGATGTCGTTCACCAGCGCGACACGGTCGTAGCGGCCGTCGCTCTCGGCGGAGAACTCCGCGAACTTCGGAATGATGGCGGCGGGCATATTGTCCACCGTGTAATAGCCGATATCCTCCAGACAGGACGCGGCGCAGGACTTACCCGCGCCGGACAGGCCCGAGATGACCAGGATCTCCATGCTCCGCTCCCCCTTTATCGAATGATCTTCACTTCCGGCTCGAGTGTCACGCCCGTCGCCGTGAAAACGGTATCCTGTACTTTTTTGATGAGCGCGAGGACGTCCGCGCAGGTCGCGCCGCCGGCGTTGACCACAAAGCCCGCGTGCTTGCGGCTGACCTCTGCCCCGCCGACGTGCTTGCCCTTGAGGCCGCACTGCTCGATGAGCGTGCCCGCGAAGTATCCCTCGGGGCGCTTGAAGGTGCTGCCGGCGCTCGGCATCTCAAGCGGCTGGCTCGCGCGGCGCTTGGCCGAAAGCTCCTCCATGCGCGCCTTGATGGCCTCCTGATCCCCGCCGTGAAGCGCGAGCTTTGCGCGCAGGACGACGGCCTCGGGGTGGTCGGTGAAGAAGCTGCGGCGGTAGCCGAGCGCCAGCTCCTCCCCGCGCAGCGTCCGCACGCCGTCCGGGAAAAGCGCCGTGACCTCGGTGAGCACATCCTTCAGCTCGCCGCCGTAGGCGCCCGCGTTCATCACCACGCCGCCGCCGAGACTGCCGGGAATGCCGTGCGCGAACTCCAGTCCCGTAAGGCTGTGCTGCCAGGCAAAAACGCCCAGCCGCGCGAGCGATACGCCCGCGTCCGCCGTGATGATGCCGCCGTCGAGCGCGATACGGTTCAGCCCCTCGCCCGTCTGAATGACGAGCGTATCCAGCCCCTCGTCCGCAACGAGCAGATTGGTGCCGTTGCCGAGCAGGAACGGCGTGACGCCGCACTCCTGTGCGAAGCCCGTGAGCAGAACGATCTGCTCGCCGGAGGTCGGGAACGCCATGCGCGTCGCCGGCCCTCCGATGCGGAAGGAGGTGTGCCGCGCAAGCGGCTCGTCGTGTACATATTTGAGGTCCGGCAGATACGCCGTGACCTTTTCATCCAGTAACGCCGCCCAGCCCGGGCGGTTTGATGAAAACATGGACTCCATAAATGCTCCTTACCGATTTACCGATTCTTTTCCTGCGCCGCCTGATGGTCGATGTGGCTGTCGATCTGCTCAACGAACTCGCGGGCGGAGTTGATGCCGTACTTCTTCTGGCGGTTGTTCATCACCGCCAGCTCCACGATACCGGCGAGGTTGCGGCCCGCCGAGACCGGAATGGTCAAAAGCGGGATGGGCACGCCCATGATCTGCGTGTGCGCCTCGTCGAGGCCGAGCCGGTCGTAGAACTTTTCGTCCTGCCAGCGCTCGAACTGAATGACCAGGTCGATCTGCGTCGCGGACTTTACGCCGCTCATGCCGAAGAGCTTCTGAATGTCCACCACGCCGATGCCGCGCACCTCGAGGTAGTGGCGGATGAGCTCGGGCGCGGTGCCGGTGAGCGTATCGCCGATGCGGCGGATCTCCACCGCGTCGTCCGCAACGAGCCGGTGGCCGCGCTTGATCAGCTCGATGGCCGTCTCGCTCTTGCCGATGCCGCTGTCGCCGAGGATCAGCACGCCCTCGCCGTACACGTCCATCAGCACGCCGTGGCGCGTGATCATGGGCGCCAGCTCGTGGTTGAGGAAGTCGATGGTCATGCTCGTAAACTCGACCGAGGTGTGCTCCGTGCGCAGCAGGGTGCGGCCGTATTTCTGCGCCATCTCCATGCACTCGGGGAACACGTCGAGCTTGCGGGAGATGACCAGCGCGGGGATCTCGTACTTGAACAGATCCTCAAAGCATTTGCGCCGCTCGGCGGAGGAAAAGCTCTTGAGGAACATCGTCTCCGCCTTGCCGATGATCTGGAGCCTGCGCGGGTCAAAGTAGTCGAAAAAGCCGACGAACTGCAGCCCCGGGCGGTTGACGTCCGTGATGGTCAGCGTCTCCGTCTCGAAATCCGCACCGGGATAGAGCACCTCCATCTGAAATTTTTCCACAATATCCTTTACCTTTACGCTTCGATCGGTATTCATAAGCTCTCTCCCGTCGGGTCAAAATTTTTCCACATACATTATATCGGTTTTCCCCTGTTTTTACAAGGGTACGCGGCATCATTTTTTCGTTCGCCGTCCGCTTCGGAGCGCTCAGAGAAAAAAATGCAAAAAAATCTGAGAAAATGAAAAATTTTGCTTGCAATTTCGTTTGGAATCTGTTATCATAGCTAATGCTTGCAATGCGCAAGTCTTGATTTGATTACAGCAAGGAGGTGCAACGGATGGCAAAGTGCGAGTTTTGCGACAAGGGTGTGACCTTTGGTATTCAGGTCTCCCACTCCCACAGACGCTCCAATCGTCCTTGGAAGCCCAATGTCAAGCGCGTCAAGGCGATGGTCAACGGTACGCCCCGCCATGTCTATGTTTGTACCCGCTGTCTGCGTTCCGGTAAGGTTACCCGCGCGATCTAAAAGATAGCAGTAAAAGCCGCTCGTTCCGAGCGGCTTTTTTCTGTCCTTTTTTGCCTTCACCGCAGCGCGGCGAGCTTGGCGTTGAGCTTTTTATAAATGCGCTCGCGGAACCACGGCTCGCTGCTGGCTTCGATCGCTCCCTCCGGTGTGAACCAGCGGACGCCGCTGTTCTCGTCCGGCTTGACGGTCAGCGCGTCGCTGTCGTCCGCGATGAGAAGATAGGTCACATTCAGGTGCAGATGCGAGGAAACGTATGCGCCCCGCTTCTCATGTCCGTCCACGGTCAGGACCTCGAGCGAGAAAATATTCTCGCTCGCCGGACGGGCGTGCTTCACACCGCTCTCCTCCCGCACCTCACGCAGCGCGACCGCGAGCAGGTCCTCCTCCCCGTCGGCGTGCCCGCCGAGCCACGCCCAGGAATCATAGATGTTGTGGTAGGCCATCAGCACGCCGTCATGCGCTTCGTTCGTCACCCACGCCGAGGCCGTCATGTGCATCCGGTCATTCTCGCGCGTGAACACATCTGCTTCCTCGCGCAGAGCACGGAGCAAAAGCGCGCGGTCGCGCGCTTCCTGCTCGTTGTACGGCTCATACCGCTTCAGTTGCTCCAAAAGACACATTGTTTTCTCTCCCTGTTGAAAAAGGCGGTCTGTGCGGACCGCCTTTCGGTTTATACCCATCCGTTGTCGGTTTCGCGCTTCGGCGCGCGGCTCATCAGCCGGTGGACCATCCCCCGGACCTCCGCGCCGTTGTAGAGAACGTCGTACATCGCCTCGCAGATCGGCATTTCCACGCCCAGCGAGTCCGCCAGCTCCTTGGCGCTGACGGCGGCATAGTAGCCCTCGACCACGCCGCCCATATCGGCGACGACCTCCTGCGGCGTCCGGCCCTCGCCGATGGCGATGCCGGCGCGGCGGTTGCGCGAGTGCATCGACGTGCAGGTGACGATCAGATCGCCCATGCCGGCAAGGCCCGCAAGCGTTTCCTTGCGCCCGCCGAGGCGTTCGGCCAGCCGCGAGGTCTCCGCCATCGCGCGGGTGATCAGCAGTGCCTTGGTGTTGTCGCCGAGGCCGAGACCGTCGCTCACGCCGCAGCACAGCGCCGCCACGTTCTTGAGCGCACCCGCCAGCTCCACGCCGACGGTGTCGTCATGCGTGTAGACACGGAACACTTCGTTCATGAACGCGCGCTGCACGGTTTCAGCACTCGCCTGATCGACAGACGCGGCCACGCAGCCTGTCGGCAGGCGGCGCGCGACCTCTTCTGCGTGTGACGGCCCCGAGAGCACCGCCACGTGATACCGGTCCCCGCATTCCTGCGCGATGATCTCGCTCATGCGGAGGTGCGTGCCGCGTTCGATGCCCTTCGTGAGGGAAACGAGCAGCGCCCCTTCTTTCAGATGCGGTGCGGCCTCGTGCGCAACTATGAGCAGTATGAGGACGTTGAGATCACCCACTGGGTGCCCATG
>ERZ773108.3596-NODE-3596-length-11683-cov-3.619539_pt1 | contig 11683 bp, 10 predicted proteins | sample MGYA00580570_ERZ773108 | MGnify/ENA primary metagenome ERZ773108 (study PRJEB29015, sample SAMEA2737840) | human gut metagenome | biome: human gut; feature: human-associated habitat; material: faeces | place: China | collected 2012 ...
GGGAATACCGTAACTGTCATTGCCAAAGTCATAATCAAAGCCAGTAAACGCTTTTGGTGTTTTTTCATACCTTTTCCTCCTTAACTCCTTTCACAAATGCGTCCAAGCCGTGCATTTTCCGTGTTTTGCGCATCTTCTCGCCTATTTAGTACCGAATATTCTGTCTCCCGCATCTCCGAGTCCCGGCACTATGTATGCATGCTCATTTAATCTCTCATCTTTAGCCGCGATAAATATGTCTACATCCGGATGCGCCTCTCTTAACGCTTCAATGCCCTCCGGCGCCGCTATGAGGCACATAAAAATGATACTTTTGCCGCCTCTTGCTTTGACAAAATCAATAGCCGCCGCCGCACTGCCGCCTGTTGCCAGCATCGGGTCACAGACAACGATCAATCTCTCCTCGATAGGATCCGGCAGCTTACAGTAATATTCCTGTGGCTGGTGCGTCTCCTCATCACGATACATTCCGATATGACCCACCTTTGCGTTTGGAACCAGAGCCAGAATACCGGATACCATACCGAGACCGGCACGAAGGATCGGCACAACAGCAAGCTTACGGCCGGCGATCATCGGTGTCTTGCACTTCTCGATCGGTGTCTCGATCTCCACATCCTCTACCGGCAGGTCAGAAAGTGCCTCAAAACCTTCCAGCATTGCGATCTCATCAACCAGCTTACGGAATTCATTGGTTCCTGTTGCCTTATCTCTCAAAAGAGAAATTTTATGCTGAATTAACGGGTGCTCAAAAATAACAATATTTTCTGATTTGATCATAGTATCTTCCTTTCTGTTATTTATATAAAATCACGAAATTATGTTTTGTTTTATTAAAAGCACAAAAATATTTTATACTTTATTATTACCACCGGAGCGGTACAATAATCGGAGCTGTTACTCCTCGTCCTCTGTCTCGTCATCGCTGTTCATCACATAAACGCCACGGCTTCTGTCTCCCTCCGGATGCTTGCCAAAGCTGTAATCATTGCCCGGCAGGATCGCATTGAGAAGGATACCGGCGATAGCTGCAACCGCCAGAGCAGTCAACGTAACAGATGTACCTGCTACATGGAAGGTAAGACCGTTGGAAAAGCCCAGACCACATACAAAGATAACACCTGCAATGATCAGGTTTCTTGATTTTGTCAGATCAACTCTGTTTTCTACGACATTTCGAACACCGATAGCTGAAATCATACCGTAAAGCATAAAGGATACACCTCCGATGATCGCCGATGGCATCGTTGAAATAATAGCAGAGAACTTTGGAATAAAGGAAAGAACGATCGCAAGTGCCGCTGCGATACGGATCACTCTCGGATCATATACCTTGGAGAGCTCCAGCACTCCGGTATTCTCTCCATATGTTGTATTGGCCGGACCACCGATAAAGCCTGCAAATGCAGTGGCAATACCGTCTCCCATCAGAGTACGGTGAAGACCGGGATCTTCAATATAATTCTTACCGACTGTGGCCGAAATTGCGGACATATCACCCACATGCTCCATCATGGTAGCAATGGCGATCGGTGCCATAACAAGAATCGCCGTTACATCAAACTTACAGATCTGGAATGGCGGAAGTCCAACCCATTTTGCAGAAGACACAGAAGCAAAATTCAAAATGGCAGAGCCATCCGGATTTGTAACACCGCAGGCATTCAGGATCAATGCGAATACATAGGAGATCAGGACACCCATCAGAATCGGAATGATCTTGAACATGCCCTTGCCCCAGATATTAAAAATAATGATCACGGCCAATGCCACAAAGGCGATCAGCCAGTTGGTGGAAGCGTTACTTACTGCTGATGGCGCCAGAGACAGTCCGATGCAGATAATGATCGGTCCCGTAACAACCGGCGGAAGGAATTTCATTACACGGTTGACACCCACAAGCTTAAAGATCAGGGCAACCACAAGATATAACAATCCGGCTATCACAATGCCGCCACAGGCATATGCCACCTTGTCGTTGACATTCATATTGGCATAAATTCCATCCTTCAGATTTGCCACGGTATAAAATCCACCGAGGAATGCAAAGGAAGAACCTAAGAATGCCGGCACCTTAAATCTGGAACAGAGATGAAAGATCAGTGTACCAAATCCGGCACAGAACAAAGTAACAGAAACCGTCAGTCCACGGGACAGCGGCTCACCACATGCCTCCTGGAAATAGCCTGCCACAAGAATCGGTACAAGGATCGTCGCACCAAACATGGCAAACATATGCTGGATTCCCAGAATCATCATTTTGGGAATTCCAAGTTTACGGGCATCGTAAATTGGTTCATTTGAATTTTTCATAGTTTTTACTGTACCTCTTATCTTAAATTTTATCCAAAGATAATAGTACCATTTCAGCATAAAGATAGCAAGAAAAAAGCACAAGGAATCCGGGGAAATTTGCCCCCTCTTGACGTGAGTACGAAATCGGACTATAATATATTCTCAAGTACGAAATCAGACTTATTTCAGAAAGGATGGTGCATATGAAAACACCCTCAAAACCATATATGAGCAAGATTCAGATGGAATTCAACCACCTCTACAAGGAGCTGGATGACCTTTACCACGAAGCTGCTCTCAACACCTCCCTGTCGGACAGTGCATTTGACATTTTATACGGTATTTTTATGCTGGGAGACGGCTGTCTCCAGCGGGATATCTGCAAGACCTCATGCATTCCAAAGCAGACCATCAACTCCTCCATCCGAAAGCTGGAGAAGGAAGGATGGATCAAACTGGTTCCCGGAAAAGGCCGGAGCATGCAGATCTTTCTCACGGATGATGGACAGCATGTGATGCAGGAAAAGATCTATCCCGTGATCAAAGCAGAAAACAAGGCATTAGATGCCCTGACCTCCGAGGAATGTGAGCAGATTCTTAAGCTCTACCAAAAATATAATATCGCATTGCGGAATGAATTTCTGAATATCCGCAGAAAGGAATAAAATGAAAATACAATTATCCGAACATTTTACGTTTAAAAAACTTTTATTATTTGTCTATCCATCGGTGATCATGATGATCTTCACCTCGATCTATGTGGTGATCGACGGACTTTTTGTATCCAATTATGTAGGAAAGACCGCCTTTGCTGCCATCAACCTGATCTCCCCGTTTATTATGGCATTATCTGCCCTGGGATTTATGATGGGTACCGGAGGAAGTGCCATCGTCGCAAAGACTCTGGGGGAAGGAAAAAAACAGAAAGCAAGTGAGTATTTCTCCATGCTGGTATATATTACCGCTCTTGGCGGCGTGCTCCTGAGTATTGCCGGTATCGCCCTGACTCCCGCCGTGGCAAGGCTTTTGGGGGCAGATGGTGAGCTTCTCCGTAACTGCACGATCTATGGCAGACTTGGCTTTATCACACTTGCTCCTTTTATGCTGCAGAATGCTTTCCAGAGCTTTTTTGTTGCCGCAGAAAAACCAAAACTTGGACTTGCCGTAATCGTTATCGCCGGCATCACCAATATTGTTCTTGACTACCTGTTTATCGCCGTGTTTGGCTGGGGCATTGCGGGAGCAGCCATTGCTACCTCCTGTGGCGAGCTGATCGGCGGCTTCTTCCCGATACTCTATTTTGCACGCCGCAAAGAAGCAATCCTCCATCTGGGCAAAACACATTTTGATGGAAAAGTTCTGCTCAAGGCCTGTACCAACGGTTCCTCCGAGCTGATGACAAATCTTTCCAACTCTATCGTCGGTGCCATGTATAACCTGCAGCTTATGAAACTTGCCGGAGAAAACGGTGTGGCCGCCTACGGCACGATCATGTATGCTAACTTTATATTTGCTGCCGTCTTTTTTGGCTATTCCATCGGCAGTGCCCCGATCGTCAGCTATCACTACGGAGCCGGAAACCATGATGAGTTAAAAAATCTGTTCCGCAAAAGTCTCACTCTGGTGAGCATCTGCGGCATTCTTCTGACCATTACTGCGCAGATCATCGCCTCCCCGATCGCCCGTATTTTCGTTGGCTATGATAAAGAGTTATTCCAAATGACCTATACCGGCTTCCGTCTGTTCTGCGTTACCTTCCTGATCAACGGCTTCAATATTTTCGGTTCGTCCTTCTTTACGGCACTGAATAACGGACTGATCTCCGCAGTTATCTCCTTCCTGCGGACACTGGTATTCCAGCTTGGAGTTGTATTTATACTTCCTGTCTTTTTCGGCATCAACGGAATCTGGCTGTCCGTTGCCACTGCAGAGCTGCTGACTCTGTTTGTCACTATAACCTTCCTCATCCGGAAACGACAGGAGTATCATTATGCGTGATATTTTTTAAAATAATATGAGTGATTTGAGTGCTTCCTGACCAATAGATAAGTGAAAGATCTTTCAAGAGCAGGATAAAGGGGGAAAACAAATGGAAGAACGGGAGCTGCTTAATTGCCTGAACGAAGACGTTTCACTTGGCATGGAGCTGGTCATCAGACAATACGGATCCGCAGTGAAAACGATCTGCCGCTCCATATTGTCCGGATACAGCAAAGAGGATATCGAAGAAACCGTATCCGACACCTTTGTGGGACTGTGGCAGTCCAAGGATAAGATCCAATTGATCGAAGGTCACGGACTGAAAGAATATTTATATGGAATCGCAAGACGCACGGCACTCAACCGCCGGCGCAGCCTGGCAAAGAAACAGCCTGTACAGGATATTGATACCGCCGGTGAGCTGGTATCGGGGGAAAATGTGGAGGAACAGATCATCTGCCGGTCGGAATATGCTGTTTTATATCAGTTGATCCGGTGCGGCGTGGATGTCGCCTGAAACTGCCATTTGTGAGACTGCAGAAACCGTGGATTTCAATGCAGCCAGAAAGGAGTGCCTTATGAAAAATATAGAAGATTTATTACAGGAAATGCCACAGTATCATGCGGATAGGGAAGGGGAAGAAATTTCATTGACAGAAGAAGAAATTCAGCGGATCCACCAGAAGACGATGCAGAAAATCCAGGGGGAAACAAAAGCAGAGTCTAAGGTAGTAAAACATCCGTCTTTTTGGAGAAAATATTACAAACCATTGGCTGCCGCCGCAGCCGCATGCGTTGTCTGTATGGTGGGGGCTACTGCATTTGCCGCCTTTGGCCTGGATGACAGTATCAAAAACTTTTTTCAGATTAACGACAATAAATCACAGCAGACTGCCGAAAAACTCACTACAAATGTTGAATCATCCGCAGAATCCAACGGAATTAAGCTGGATCTCACACAGACCATTGGGGATCAGTCGGGATTTTATGCCGTGATCGACGCCTCCGGTGTAAAGGATGTTCCTTACACTTTGACATTCCGGAATACAGATCTTTCCATTACAGGCAAGGATGGAGCAAACTATGATTACACGGCCGATGACATCGACAGCAGTGCCGTGGACAACGGCATCACCAAATTTCCATTACTGGTGAGCGGTGTGAACCGTGAAGGAGCGGACGTCAATATCAACGGAAGCCACATTGTGTTATCCCTGCAAAACATTGGATATCGCAATGAACACAATAAATTTGTTACGCTTCAGGAAGGAGACTGGAAGCTCTCATGGGATTATCAGACCAATGCCGAGCCGGAACGGATCACCGTAGACAAAAAAATATCCCTTATGGATTCCCAGGGACTTTGGACTGATCTCACGATTTCTCCTCTTTCCCTGACAGCACATTTTAAGATCACGAAACAGGGAAAGACCTATTTCACTGAAAAGGAATGGAACAAATATGAGAAGTCTGACCGGCTGGTCGTCCAGTTTACTGACGGCAGCCGTATTGACAGCCGCTATGAGGACATTTTGACCGAAAGCTGGGGCAGCGAAAAAAAAGAAGGCTACAAACGCATCGGTTTCCATCAGATCGTCGATACCAAAGCCATTGCCAGTGTTACCTTTGGCGGTCGCACCATCACACTGCACGAGAGCGAGGCAAACGACAAACGGATCCGCCTCAGCAGCAACGCAGCCAAATGCTATGTGGAACTGCCGGAAAGCGTTGCTTCCATTGTCACCCTGAAGGAACAGAAGGATGCCAAAAATATAGATTTCGGATGCAGCGAATCCACAGTAACCTTTGTCGGCAGACGCGGCGGTGCCAGGATGCCACTCTTTACCATTCATCGTCTGAAAGGCAGCTTCAGCCGTTCCGAAATGGAAGATTTAAACCCGATGATGACCTATATCGATTTCCACAACGGATATACCTATACCATTGATTACGGCGAGTGTCAGACAGAGGCACAGCTTAGGGAATTTTCCGATATCATGAACCGGTATATTACCAACATCCTGCCATTCTTCGAATATATGGATTAAGGCTTTGCGATCCTTTTTGATACAATCAGAACCAAAGCCGGCATTCCGCCTTCCGAAAGCTGTTATACCAAAGAAACCGTATATCAAGAAAAATCTCGATATACGGCTTCTTTTCATTTATAGATGTAAACCATCTAATGCTAGGAGTTAAATGGAGTTAACCGAAATTAATTTTCCCAATCCCTTCTCCCGGAACATCTTCCGATATTCGTCCTTCTTTTTCTCTGGAACATAAATCTTCAAGTCCTTCGGAACATTCTCAAACACGCGCTCGCCAATGTCCTCCGGTCTCAATTTGGAGGATTGGATATAAAGCTTCTCCAGCTTTTTACAATTTCGAAATGCTCTGTCCCCAATGTTATTGACCTTGCTTCCAAGCCGGATACATGTCACCTTCTTATGGCCCTCAAAAGCTCTGCTCCGAACCGCCGTGATACAATAGCGGACGCCGTTAATCCGGACAGATCGGGACATCGTGACCTTTTTGGCAGTCATTTTCGCAGAATAAAATGTCACTGTCGGATTCTTTACATTGGAACTGGTTACTTTATAACGGTTTCCCTTGGAATCCGTGATCAGCTTGCCTTTCCTTGCCGGTTTCTTTTGGCTTAATTTGGATGTTGCCATCGGAGTCCACTGTGGCGTCTGCGTCGGTGCCGGTGCAGCGGCTGCCGGGGTCTGGCTCGGTTCCGGTGCCATGCTCTGACCCGGTGTGGGCAGATCCGGGGTTACCGGAGCCGGTGCGGGCTCTGTTGTGACCGGCTGCCGGGTCGGTGCCTCTGTCTTAGCAGGCTCCTTCGTCGGGACTGCTGTCGCCGGGTTTTCGGTCTTAACAGGTTCTTTTGTTGGAACTGTTGTCGCCGGGTTCCCGGTCTTCACCGGTTCTTTTGTTGGTATTTCTGTCGCCGGTGTGCCCAGTGCCGGAATCGTCACCTTATCCTTTGTGGTTTCCTTCGTGCCATCTGCATCCTCAAAACATTTTTCACAATCACCGCACACATAATATGCCATATTTCCGGGCATTGTGTCCGTGGCTGCCTTTGCCGGAACTAAAGTCAGATCATGATGTGCCGGAATCATCTCTCCCGGTCTTACAATTGTCTTACACTGCGTACAGAAAGAATCTCCGGTATATCCATTCCCGCATACATTATCCTTCTTATTTCGCAACTCCAGCTTATCCTCCGGATGATCGCAAGCCAGTCTGGTAACGGTCACTTCCACAGTATCTTCATACAGATCTGCATCTGTTCCGGTATATTCTGCTGTAACCGTCACGGCTTCTCCTACTTCCAGTGCCTTTTCGCTGTCTCCGGATGCCCATTTCCAATTCTCCTCCAGCGAAATCTGCCCCACTACGTTAGTAGTATATGGCACTTTCATAGAAGCATCCGGCATCCCCGGAGTATCTTTCCGTTTCTCTATAATAATTGTCCGCTGGAGTGAAATCTTCTGCCTCTGAGCCTGATCGACCTCCTGTTCTGCCTTCTGATCACTTTCCCCGGACAACGGCACGACATCCACAGTCAGATCCAGCGTATAAATCCCCGGCTTTGGAAATTCATTATTGCTGTCATGATCATAGCTTAAACCTCCCAGTGATTTCTTCTGTGCCTCTTTGGAAATATCAACATACAAGTGTCCCTCCATGGTTTCTCCAATCCCTTCAATGTAGAAGCCATTATTATCGGTAATCACTTCCTTATCCGCATTTTCATCTTTCCGGTAAATCACATTTTCAATCTCAATGGATGTGGCACGAACTGCCGCTTCCCCTGAATTCTCATTCCACCTTACCTTGAAAATATCCAGATTTCTGATTTCCTGTCCGTAACCGATCCGGCTTACGGTGCTTTCCACGTCATCAGCCAGATAAAGGATTGGAAGCTCTGTCTCCTCTTTGGATAAAATGCTGCTAAAATCATCCGGCTGTGTGTAACAATCGCCACAATCTTCACATTCGTAATATTCGATATTGCCCTTCTCTGTGAGCGTCGGTGCCTTGGCCTCATGATGTATGACGCTTTCCGAAGGATGGGTACAGCCCCATATGGAAATTTCAATATTTAGCTTACTTGATCTATAATAATAAGCATCCTGTGCTATGTATATGGCTGCAGCAGTCGTCAGCTTTCCTGCTTCTATCTTTTTTGCTGTATCGGTTCCTTCCTCCCACTGCCATCCCTCCATCAGTGTGATATCACCCAGTTTTTTGATCAGAGGTGGAGCGTAATACATTTTTTGATCCTCTTCATACTCCGGAGGATACAGCCCCTCTCCGGAAGCCGGAGGATAAGGATTCCTCCAGCCAGAAGCCCCCACACGTAACGTAAATTCAATATTAATTGGATCCTTTGAAGGATCTGCGGCACAATTATAGGTATAGGTAATCTTATCATACAAATTCAACCCTTCAATCCGGAAATTGTCCGCCTTTAATGTGTCCATGGAAAGTTCTTCCAGTTCCTTTCCGGCCTTTGTTAACTTCACATTCTGAACCCGGTTCAGATCAAACCCCGGAAAGACTGTCGCTTCCTTGAAGTCAACATAATCCTGTGTCAGGTTTGCCCCAATCTCTGTACAGTTTTTTCCATCTATTAATTCGTGATCCGGCAAAATAAGACTGGTAAGCGCACTGTTACCTACATTCAGCCATTTAAGCTTTGTCTGGTTCGTAAGATCCAGGGTTTTGAGAGAAGACATTGGACAACCTAACTCTTCCAGTTCTGTCTGTCCTTTAAGATCCAGAAATGTGATCGGATCCAAGGAGCATTCCAATACCTTTAATCTGCTCTCCTCCGGCAAAACAATAGACGTAATCTTATTTCCGCCACACTCAAGACGCGTCAGAGCAGATAAATCGCTGATATCTAATGCCCCGCGAATACTGTTGCCGTATACCTTCACTTCTTCTAAATATTTTAGTTTCTCAATTCCCCGGAGACTTTTTATCTTTGGGCTCGAATCCTCATCCACATTTGTTTCGAAAATCGTCAGGCTATGCAATTCCTTATCAGACAATTTGCCATCACCATCTTTGTCACATTCTTTCCAATATCCTTGTAAATAACTCCGGAAAACCCGGTCCGGGAAATTCTCCCCGGTAAGAGCGAGTCCTTCCCCGGAAGCCGGAACCTCCTCCGGAACCTGCTCCTCAACCTGACTACTTCCGGTTTCCTCCGCTGCAGATGCATGCCGCACATTCTCCGGCAATACGCCGACAGTACACAACAATGCAAATGCTGTCGCCACTGCAGTCAGTTTTTTCCCTCGTTGCTTAAAAAATTTCTTCATACACATTTCTCCTTTCACAGACCTTCTTTCTTTTACACCTGTTTACAGATGCTTTTCAAACCTTTTCCTTTAACGATATACGTTGTTTTCTCCCTTGCTCCCTTCACATAAGAAGTCAATAGATTTTGCCAAAACAACGATACTATATGTCTCATTATAGCAGATAACTTTTATAAAATCTATATTCATTTTTTATTGCAGGGTGACTGCCCCTGCTTTCCTCTGTATTATAAGCATTTATACAAAAAAAATATAACCCATTGCGGCGCAAATATACCACGATTGCGCCATTGCAATAAGTTATATTTTAATTTTATAATTTTCGCTTATAATGTTTTTGTCTTTTCTATTTGATTTCTTCCACCGGTTCCTGATCCAGCAGATTATTCATGCTCTTCAAACTGATCAGAATCGTAGAAGTATTATGGAACAGTGCTGACATAGTCGGCTGGAATACACCGGCGATGCCAAGTACGATCAGGCCTGTATTGATGCCGACGATCAAACGATAATTTGTATTGATCCTGCGCACCATCGCATCACTGAGCTGCTTCAATGTCGCAATCTCATAAAGATCATCTGCACTGATCGTCACATCTGCGATCTCTCTGGCAATCTCTGCCCCATCACTGATGGCAATACCAACATTTGCCTCGGACAACGCAGGAGAATCATTGATACCGTCTCCGATAAACATAACCGCACCGTATTTCTCGCGAAGTGCCCCAAGATTTTTTAACTTATCTTCTGGCATCTGACGTGCAAATACTTCATCAATCCCTGTCGTTTCCTGTACTGCTTTCGCATTTTTCTCTGTATCTCCGGTCAGCATGGCTGTATGAAGACCTAATGTTTTCATACGCTGGATTGCTTCCGTAGAATCCGCCTTAACCAGATCATTGATCTGGATACGTCCGGCATATTTACTGTCTTTTGCCACAAACACTTCTGTGCCGCATTCCTGTAGATCATTTTGTGGAATAGCGATCTGATATCTTTGTAAAAGTTTCTGGTTACCGCATAAGATCTTGCCTTCAGGCAAAGTAACTTCAATGCCCTCACCGGAGATTTCTTTCATATCTTCCGGCTTTTCAGATGTTAATTTTCTTTCTTTCACCGCTTCACGAATGCTGACTGCGATCGGATGTGTTGACGCACTCTCTGCACTGCCGGCCCACGTAATGATCTGTTCTTCTGTAAATGCATCAGCAGGTATCACAGATTCTACTTTGAAATTACCTTCTGTGATCGTTCCCGTTTTATCCATAACAACAGCTTTGATGTCAGCAAGCATTTCTAAGGAAACGCCACCTTTGAACAAAATACCCAGTTTCGATCCTGCTCCGATTCCGGCAAAGAATGCCAATGGCACGCTAAGAACCAATGCACATGGGCAACTGATGATCAGAAATGTTAATGCCGTATATACCCAATGTGCCCAATCGCCTGTGACGATAGACGGAATGATGGCAGTTGCTGTCGCTGCAAGTACAACAAACGGGGTATATATTCTGGCAAATTTTGTAATAAAACGATCCATTTTCGGCTTAGAGGCTGCTGCATTCTCTACAGCTTCCAAAATTCTTGTCACCATAGAATCTTCTAACAATTTATCCACTTGCAAATATAAAATGCCGGAAGTATTGACACAACCGGAAAGGACTTCACTGCCCGGTGCAACAGCTACCGGAACCGGTTCTCCTGTTACAGCAGAAGTATCAATACGGCTTTCGCCTCGCAATACCGTACCATCCAATGGAATGCGGTCTCCCGGTCGGATTTCGATACAATCACCAACTTTTACATCTTCAGGATCCACCTCTATTTCTTTTTCCCTCTTCATATAAACGTACCATTTCAGGTCGCATATCAACTGCTTCCATAATCTGTTTGCGGCTCTTATTTACTGCCACATCTTCAAAAATCTCACCGATGCGATAGAATAACATAACACCAACAGCTTCCGCAAAATCGCCAACTACAAACGCTCCGATCGTTGCAATACTCATTAGGAAATTTTCATCAAAAACTTTTCCTCCAAAGAGATTTTTTACAGCTGTCTAGCC
>ERZ773108.3597-NODE-3597-length-11682-cov-8.294315_pt1 | contig 11682 bp, 9 predicted proteins | sample MGYA00580570_ERZ773108 | MGnify/ENA primary metagenome ERZ773108 (study PRJEB29015, sample SAMEA2737840) | human gut metagenome | biome: human gut; feature: human-associated habitat; material: faeces | place: China | collected 2012 ...
GCTCCAGTGACCGGAACAGGTTGAACCCGCCGTAGGACCGCGACGAGGCCTTGCCCTTGTCGCCGTCGAGGCAGATGAGGAACGTCGGGCAGCTGTATTCCTCCGCCATGCGGGAGGCCACGATGCCCACCACGCCCTGGTGCCAGCTCTCGTCCGCCAGCACGATCGCCTGCGGCGGCCCGCCGGGCGGGGGCATGGCGACAGCGGACTGATAAATGCTGCTTTCGATCTCCTGCCGCCGGCGGTTGAGGCGGCAGAGCGCGCCCGCCAGTTCGACCGCGCGGCCTGCGTCGCGCGTCAGAAACAGCTCTGTCGCAATTCCGACCTCGCCCATGCGTCCGGCTGCATTGATGCGCGGGGCAAGCGTATAGCCGATGGTGCCCGCCGTGACCGGCCCCTTCTGCACGGAGCATTCGGCCATCAGCGCCGCAATGCCGACGCGCCGCGGGTTCTCCAGCGCCTTTAAGCCCCGTGCGACCATCGTGCGGTTCTCTCCCGTCAGGGGCATAACATCCGCAACCGTGCCGAGGCAGAGGAAATCACAGTATTGATCCAGAAGCGTTTCCTGCTCGCCCTCGATGGCGGCAGCCAGCTTGAACGCGACGCCGACGCCCGCCATTTCCGTGACCGGCTGCGGCTGGTCCTTCCGGTGCGGGTCGACGAGCGCGATGGCCTGCGGCAGCTCGGATTTGCACTCGTGGTGGTCGGTGATGACCAGATCGATGCCAAGCTCCCGGCACAGCGCGGCCTCGTGATTGGCCGTGATGCCGCAGTCGACCGTCACGATCAGCTCCACGCCCTGCTTTTTGAGCGTGTCGATGGCGATGGGGTTCAGCCCGTAGCCCTCTTCAAGGCGGGCCGGGATATAGCTGGTCACATGGCCGCCCTTGCTGCGCAGATACTCCGTCAGCAGGCAGGTCGCCGTAATGCCGTCGACGTCGTAATCGCCGAAGACGGCGATATGCTCACGACGGGCCAGCGCCTGTTTGACGCGGGCGGCAGCCTTGTCCATGTCCAGAAGGGCAAACGGCGACGAGAGCGGATAGCTGCAGGATAAAAATTCGCGGGCCGCGCCCGCATCCCGATAGCCGCGGCTGCACAGCAGCACGGCCGTGATCGGGGAAAAGCCCGCCGCGCACAGCGCCCTCGCGTCGGCAGGCTCATAGGACGAGATTTTCCAGGTTCCGTACTTCAATTCCAATGCACATCCATTATTTTTTCTTTTTCGGCTATTATAGCATTTCAAACCGAATATCACAATACAAAAAGTGGATACCAGCGGCGCAAAGCACGGATTTTTCGCAGGAGCCGGACGGTCCCGGCGCGCAGACGCGTCGTTTTGCTTTTCTTTGTGGCCCGAATGTGTTAAAATAGCGGCAATCGAGACGCAGGAGGGTTCGGTATGCAGGAGAAAAAACAGGGCAGGACGCACAGCCGCTGGCTGCTTCCGGCGGCGCTGGTGCTGGCAGGCGCGGCATGGTTTGAAAATTTCACGCTCTCGACGAGCACCGTGACCGCCGCCTGCACAGCGCTGCCGGAGGCGTTTTCCGGGCTTCGGATCGTGCAGATCTCCGATCTGCACGGCAGGCGCTTTGACGCAGAGAGCCGGTACCTGCTGGAGCTGGTGCGCCTGCAAAGTCCGGATCTCATCGCCCTGACCGGCGATCTGGCCGACGAATTCACGGACTTTTCCATGCTCCCGCCGCTTCTTGATGGCCTGACGGCGCTTGCGCCGACATTTTATGTGACGGGAAACCATGAGTGGGTGCTCTCCCGTGAAAAGCGCGAGGCGCTGTTTTCCATGCTGGACGCGGCAGGCGTCGTGCGCCTGCAAAACGAGTACCGGCTGCTGAAAAAGGGGCAGGCCTCCATCGTCCTGGCCGGGGTCGACGACCCGAACGGCCCGTATGACCAGAAGCGCCCGGCGCAGCTCGTGCGCGAGATCCGGCAATCACAGGGCAGGGACGCGTATATCCTCATGCTCTCGCACCGCAACGACGAGCTGGACCTGTGGGCAAACATGGGCGTGCAGACTGTCCTCTGCGGCCACGGCCACGGCGGGATCGTGCGCCTGCCGTTCGCGGGCGCCGTTTTTGGGACGCACCTCGATCTGTTCCCGGACTATACGGCAGGGCTGTACCGGAAGGGGCAGACCAGCATGATCGTCAGCCGCGGTCTCGGCGGCAGCCGGAAGCTGCCGCTGCGCATCGGCAACCGCCCGGAGATCGTAACCGTTATTTTAAAAGCAGAATCCGGAAAGGTTTGAACTTTTTATAAACATTCCGCCCACGCTCTTGTATTTCCTCCGCAGATTTTTATAATAGACTCCATCAAACGATTTACAGATGGAGTGACAGATCATGTTTCGGAAAATCGGGGACGGATTACGTAGGTTTATGGCCGGGCGCTATGGCTCTGACCGGCTGAACCAGTGCTTGCTGGGCGCAGCGTTTGTGCTGCTCCTGATCAGCGCGATCGGCGGCCGGCAGGTGCAGTGGATGTCCATGCTGAGTCTTCTGGCCTATGTTCCGCTCATCTGGTCGATGTTCCGGATGTACTCGCGCAACATTGAGGCGCGCCGGCGTGAAAACGCAGCGTTCCTGCGCTTTTTCAGCCGTCTGACGGATAAGCAGTACCGCTATTTCCGCTGCCCCGGCTGCCGGCAGGTCGTCCGCGTCCCACGCGGCAAGGGCAAGATCAACATCCGCTGCCCGAAATGCAGCCGTCAGTTCATCAAAAAGACCTGATCGCGAAATTTATCTTGCTTTTCCCATACGCGCCTGTTATAATATGCCCGCACGGAGTGGTATCGAAGTGGTTATAACGGCCCTGACTCGAAAGCATTAGGGATTCATGGAAACTTTTCGCCCGCAAACCCGCATGAACACTGGCTTTTTTGATTTCACATTTTTCGCGTAATCCCGTTTTTCCCTCCTTTTTTCTCCCCTACTTCCTGAAAACTTCTGGAATGCCAAGGAAAGTTGCGGTTGAAAATGAGAGAAAAAGTTGTAAAATAAAGTTGGGACATGGAGAGTTGTCCGAGTGGTCGAAGGTGCAGCACTCGAAATGCTGTGTACCGAAAGGTACCTAGGGTTCGAATCCCTAACTCTCCGCCAGACAGAGGTAAGCGATTGCTTGCCTCTGTTTTTCTCTATCCGGTTTCCTCCAGATCATTGTCGCCTGCCGGCAGCTCGGACAAATCCGCAGCGTTATGGAACAGTCCGCTGTTCAGTCGACTGGCTGACCGCTGTACGGACTCCGACACCTCAAGATGCGCGTAAAGATTTGCTGTTGTACTATAATCGCTGTGGCCCAGCCATGCCTGAATATCCTTCATAGCTACGCCGTTGCGAAGCAATAAGCTTGCGCAGCTGTGCCGCGTATCGTGAAAGCGGATATGCCGCAAGCCATTCTTCTTCAACAGATTTGAAAACGCTTCTGTAATGTAGTCTGGTTTGATCAGCTCGCCAATTTCATTGACGTAAACATATCCGAGGTATTTCCGATTGTAGCAATTACCGAACAGGCGCTGATCCTCCTTTTGCTGCTTGCGAAGCTCCCGCAGTTTCTTCTGAAAAAGCGGAATCAGCGGCAGAGTACGGATGCTGGACGCATTCTTCGCCTTGTCTTTGGCGTAAATAACAGTATGTTCTCCTTTTCGTGAATACGTTGTTACCGTGTGCGCTATGGTAAACAGGTTGTTCGCGAAATCGAAGTTCTGCCATTTCAAGCCAACGATTTCACTTCGCCGCAGGCCATAAAAGAATCCAAACAGGACAGCCAGCTCCAGACGAGTTCCTTCGGCTGCATGGATACACTCCAGTGCCTCATCCGGCATATAGAAGCTGCCAATGAAACGTTCGGTTTTTGGACGCTGCTTATGTGCTGCGTTACTTAAAATCACTTTGTCTTCAAGTGCCAGTTCCAATGCTGCGTGGATGGCAGCGTGATAGTGTGCAACGGTCGTTCCCTTTTTCTGCTTTCGTCCGTGCTCTGGATCGCCCTTTCGTTCATACCTGTAAAACTCACGCAGATGCGCCGGCTCCAGCTCAGACAGTTTAATGCCGGTTTCTTTGAAATAGGGGTAAACATTATTTTCAACGCAGTTGCAATAGCCGCTGTACGTGACAGGATCAACCTCAGTTTCTACATAGGACAGCCATGTGAGCATATAGTCGCAAAAGAGAATGTCAGAGGAAATCTTACCGACTGTCGCGAGCTGTGCATTTTGCTGTGCTTCCGGTTTTTCACCCGGAAGATTCCCGTACTCATCGTAGGTTGTGCAGAATTCCTCCAGCTTTTTCTCCGCTGCGCGCTTGTTGCCTTTCTTTACAGCAATTCCTGTGGAAACCCATTTTGAATAGCGTTTGCCGTCGCTGTGCTTGCAGTTCAAGACGGCGTAATAAGTGTTGTTTTTTTCTCGCAGATGACCCGATAACAAATTTCATTGCTCCTTTCACGAGCCGCAAACTCACCTGCCATTGCCTATATAAAACTTATACGGCAGATGTCCACGATTTTCAACGACATTCCATCAAATTCTGCATGAATTCTTATTTTGTTTCATGAATTCCCAGATAGCGTAAAATTTCACGCTTGGGGATGCGGAACAGCCGACCAACATTAAGTTTCTTCAAATCACCCTTTTTAATCAGACTGTACACAGTTTTCGTGCAAACGCCCAGCAATTCACTGGCTTCCTCTACGGTCAAAACATCCGGGTAGTCCGCGAGACGCTTCAGCGAGCGCTTGCTGTATGGCGATGTATTTTTCATTTTTGATCCTCCCGTTAGTTGGGTTAGCCATCCGGCAGTCCGTTCCTGCGCTCCGGTCAAGAGCACGTATTGCAGTCGCTGCTGTGCAGCGTTAGGCCGTGGGTACGCTCATGTCGTCGCATACTGTCCGCGGCTGCTGTATCTCCCTGCCAGATGGGTGTTCGGTTGTCAAGGTGCATTGCTTGAAGGTTCTTACACTAAGAAAATAGGGAGCACTTCGACTTTTTCTGCACAATGATCAAAAATATTTCGAATAAAAATATCCGGCCAGAACGTTTGCATTGTGCCGCTGCATCATAATTCACTTGCTATTCCCTGCATTTTCTTCTATAATGAAAACAATATTTCATCTTAGTTCGGAGGGGTCATATGCCATTGCAGAAAGAGCAGCTGAGTCGCATGACAATCCATGGCTTCAAATCAATTAAAAGCTGTGATATTTCTTTCGGGAAAATCAATGTGCTTATCGGCTCCAACGGTGCAGGAAAAAGCAACTTTATTTCTTCTTTTTCTTTCCTTCAAAACATTCTATCCAAGAATCTCCAGGTATCTGTTGGTCAAAGCGGTTTAAGTTCTCTCTTGTACAAAGGGCGAAAAGAAACGGAGGAAATTGACTTTGAAGTATTCTTTGGGCAGAATTCTTATGGTTTTGTTCTGGTGCCTACCGATGATAACCGGTTGATCTTCCAAAAGGAATACTTTGGCTATCATGGTCGTTGGGACAATGAAACCAATATTGGGCGGGGGCATAGTGAATCGAATTGGGATACCGGTGCGCATAATCAAATTGACGGCTATGTGATTCCTATTCTTCGCAAGCAGAATTGGCGCGTATATCACTTTCATGACACAGGAAAAGGCGCCAGAGTCAAGCAAGAACACAATATCTCAAACAATAGAGTGCTTATGTACGATGCTGCAAATCTGGCAGCATTCCTATATCGGCTAAAAAATCACTTCAAACAGAATTACGAGGAGATTGTGGATACGATCCGCTTGGTCGCCCCGTATTTTTCGGATTTTGTTTTGGATCCGCAGGAGGGCAATGAAGAGCAAATTGTCCTGCGGTGGCGACAGACCGGCTGTGAGGATATCTTTAATGCCTCTCAGCTTTCAGATGGAACGCTGCGTTTTATTTGCTTGACTACACTTTTACTGCAGCCGCATGAATTGCAGCCGGCCACTATCATTGTCGATGAGCCGGAACTCGGCTTACACCCCTATGCGATCACGATCTTCGCTGAAATGGTGCGTCAGCTTTCCAACGAAAAGCAAATTATTATTTCAACGCAGTCCGTGGAATTGTTAAATGAATTTGATGTAGAAGATGTAATTGTAGTCGATAGAAGCGACAACGGTTCTGAGTTCAGACGCTTAGACTCGGAACAGCTCAAGCTGTGGTTGGATGGAGACTACACATTGGGTGATCTTTGGAAGAAGAACATTTTGGGAGGTAGACTCTCGAAATGAAAACGATTTATATTTATTGCGAAGGTCCCACAGAAGAATCCTTTATTAACACTGTACTGTATCCTTACTTTTTCGCTCTGGGCATTTATGTACGCCCTATTGTCTGTGAAACAAGGCGAGATGCCAACAGGAAATATCGCGGCGGGGTGAGCCGCTATGCAAAGATCAAAAGCGAACTAATGATTCTTTGCAAAAGCCATCCCCATGAGTATGTAACGACCATGTTTGACTACTATGCGATGCCCAGCGACACCCCAGGTATTGCCGATGCAACCACAGATATTTTTGAACGGATCAACAAAATCGAATCCATTATCAACGAGGACATTGGAGAGCGTAACTGCAAATTCCATTTCATGCTCCATGAGTTTGAAGGGATTTTATTTTCCAAACCAGAAACATTTTCTTTGATTGCCGGAGACGAAGTAGTTACTGCTGTTCAAAGAATTCGCGAAGAATTTGAAACGCCTGAACATATCAACAATTCTCCAGAAACCGCGCCGTCAAAAAGACTGGAGGCGCTGATCCCCGGATATGCAAAAATCAAAAATGGAACACAGCTTTCAGATGCTATGGGGATCCATACAATCATGAAACAATGCCCACACTTCAAAAGATGGATTCAAGACATGGCAGCATGGTAAATTATCAAAATGACTACGACACCAAAGGTAACGCCACGGTCTAAAACGAGATAATCCAAGCGACAGTGCATTCTCTGTGCTATCCGAATCAGCCAAATTTTACGATCTCATTCAGTCGGATTCTTAAAGCTGACTCAGTCAATTTGCGCCATTTAGAAATCCCATCATTGACAAAATGCCATAATTCGTGATAGGAAATGATGCAGCTAAAACATAACGCGATTATGGAGGGATAATCATGATTTACACAAAACAGGAAAAACAGAAGCTGGATCGGGTGATCTCGGTGTTTGCGGAGCGGCTGAAGGAAAGCGATGCCTTTGACCTTGTCTGGTCGGACAAGGTAGGATATGTCCTGCTGGATATTTCGCCGGACTATGACTATGTGGATACCGCACGGCGCATCGATACGGCAGAAGAACTATGCAGGCTTATGCTGGAGGATGTCGCGCTGGATGTGCTCCTGCTGACAGAGAATGAACATTCCATAGAAACAGCAGACCCGTTGGAGCACGCTGAGATCCTGCGCCGTTGGCAGCCGTATTTTGAGCAGCTTCCGGAGTATGAATATCTCCGGGAAGAACTGACATCCGAGTGGCCGTAAGCTGCCCTTTCCTTGACAACCACAATATCTTGTGGTAAAGTTGGCTTGTAATTGAGATTTGTGCATACCGCTTGTGGCACGACAGCCGCAGCGTTCGGAGTATTCCGACTTGCACACGTATTGTCAGGCTTTTACGATTTCCGGTAGAATTGCCATGTCCGCAGGACAGGTTTCTGCCGGATTTCTTTTTTGGGCGCAACGCCCACAGATTGCGGGAATGACCGCGACGCAGAAGAAGCTGCGCCGCAGGAAGTTCCCGTTCTTTTTTTGCCCAAATGCCGAAAGGCTTTGAGGATATATTTTTTGAGAAAGGCGGTAACCAAATGAAAACAAGAAAGAAATGGCGTCCCGGAGGACGGCAGCGGCAGTCTGCGGCGTATCATCGCAAAGCGGTTCACGAGCGGAAGCGTGTGGTACGGCTGCGGGTATGGAAGAAAGGAGAACGAAATGGTGCTGCGCTTGATGTATGAGCCGCAGGAGTTGGTAGACACGAGCAATCTGAGCAACGAAGAATGGCTGTCCTATCGACGGCGGGGCATCGGCGGCAGCGACGCTGCGGCGATCCTCGGCATTTCGCCCTGGCGGACAGCACGGGATCTGTACTATGACAAGCTGAATGTTGTAAAGGCGGACATGGATGAAAACTGGGTCGCGCTGGAGATGGGACATCTGCTAGAGGATCTGGTTGCGCGGATTTTTGCGAAGAAAACCGGGCTGCATATCTTTCAGCGGAAGGTCATGTTCCAGCACCCGCTGTATCCGTGGATGCTGGCAGATCTGGACTACCTTGTGGAGCTTCCGGACGGCAGCAATGCCATTTTGGAGATCAAAACGACAAATTATAATGCCAGAGAGAACTGGTGGTACAACGGCGAGGAGATCGTTCCGGTGTACTACGAATCTCAGGGTCGGCATTATATGTCAGTCATGAATCTGGACAGGGTCTACTTCTGCTGCCTGTATGGAAACAATGAGGATGAGGTCATCATCCGGCATTTGGATCGGGACTATGCCTATGAGTCGGAGCTGATCGCGCTGGAGGATACGTTCTGGAATGACCATGTCCAGAAGCAATGCCCGCCGGATTATACGGAAAGCGGCGACCTCATTTTGCAGAGTTTGCAGAGATGGAAAGGCATTGACCGAAGAGATTTGCCGCCTGCAGCGTTCGGCGCGCCGCAGCTACCGCAGATCCACCAGTATTTGCAGCTTCAGGAGCAGAAAGGCGTGCTTGCAAAGCAGGTCACACAGTTGGACGCGCAGATGCAGCAGCTCAAGGGTCTGCTGGTCAGCGAGCTGGACGGCAAAGACTGCGCGACCTGCGCGGACGGTGAACAAAGCTACGTCATTTCCTACAACCCCATCCGCAGGCAGGGTATCTCCAAGGACAACATGATCCGCTTGCGGGAGGTTTATCCGGAGATTTACGAGCAGTTTGTGGAAACGTCGGAATCCAGACGGTTCAGCATCAAAATCGCGGCGCAGCCCGCCGCTTGAGTGAGGTGAAAAAACGAATGATTGCAGCCTATGATAAGCTCATCTACTTCAATGAAGCCAGCAAATACACCATTCTTCGGATGCGCACGGATGATCCGTCCGTACCGGAAGAAGCTCGTTCCCAATATACGTTCCGAGACCGGATGCTTCGGTTCACCGCTGTCGGCTATGGCCTGCCGCAGACGGATTCCGTCAAGCTGGAGATCGAGGGTGACTGGAAAGAGGGCAAGTACGGCCTGCAGCTCCATGTGGAGCACTGGCACGAGCTTGTGCCGCCGACAACGGAAGGACTTCTGAGCTATCTTTCGTCGGGACTTCTCAAAGGCATCGGGGAAAGCACGGCCAGAAGTATTGTCCAGCGGTTCGGCACAGATACGCTCGACGTGCTGGAATTCCACCCGGAGAAGCTGCTGGAGATCCGCGGCATCACGGAGCAGAAGCTGGAGGAGATCAAGACGTGCTACGCAGAAAGCCGCGCCATGCGGGATATTATGGAGCTGCTGACGCCGTTTCAGATCACGCCGGTAACGGCAATGAAGATCTATCAGCACTTCGGCCCTGCCTGCACGGATATTCTGCGAAAAAGTCCGTTTCGGCTCTGCGAAATATCCGGGTTTGGATTCAGGCGCGTCGATACGATCATCCGCAAGTCCGGCGGCGACCCGCACGACCCGGTTCGTATCCACGGCGCGATGATCTGTGCGCTGGAAAACGCGCGGCAGCACGGGCATCTGTATCTGGAGGTCAATGCCTTGATCACAGAATCTATGCAATTTCTCAACGAGACGATCCCGCTTCCCCAAATGCAGGTCAGGCGTGCGGAGGTAGAGCAGAAATTGCAGCAGATGGCAGAAGACAACGAGATCGTTTCTGATGGCGGCCGATTGTACCTTCCGCATATTTTCATGCAGGAGGTTGAGACTGCGGCAAAGGCGGCAGCCATGCTCATGGAACACACGGCAAAAATTGATGTGACGCTTCCACTGGAGCAGGTCAAGCAAAAACTCGGCTTGCACTTAACAAAGCGGCAGAGCCGCGGCGTTGAGGTGGCGATGGAGCGGAATCTCTCCATTATCACCGGCGGCCCCGGCACTGGCAAGACGACAGTTCTGAAAGCTATCATCGAGGTCTACCGGATTTTGCACCCCAAAAACCGCATCGTCCTCGCCGCACCGACCGGCAAGGCCAGCCGACGCATGGCACAGAGTACCGGTATGCTGGATGCACTGACGCTGCACAGTCTGCTTGGCTTGCAGGGCGATTTTTGCAGCAAGGACAAGCAGGATAAGCCGCTGCAAGTTGATTTTCTGATCGTGGATGAGGCGTCCATGGTGGATATGTGGCTGGCGCATCAGCTGTTTACGCGCTTACAGAAGGACACGAAACTCCTGCTGTTGGGCGACGTCGATCAGCTGGAGAGCGTCGGTGCGGGCAACGTGTTCGCGGAGCTGATTGGAAGCGGCATCGTGCCGGTGACGGTTCTCGATGAGATCTTCCGGCAATCCAAGGACAGCCTGATCGCCTACAACGCCAAATTCATCAACGAGGAAAACAGCAGCCTGTTCTATGGTCCGGATTTTCAGTTCGTCAAGGCAGAAAATCAGGAGGAAGCCGCGGCGCAGATCCAGGAGCTCTATCTGCGGGAATTGCAGGATACGTCCATTGGACAGCTTCAGATCATCTCGCCCTACCGGACGGATGGAGAAGCGTCCTCCAACGGCCTGAATGCGCTGATCCGCGAGACGGTCAATCCGCATATGGAAAAGATTCCGGAGTTTGCGTTCGGAGAACGTATTTTTCGTCTGCACGACCGTGTGATGCAGACCAAGAATAATTACAATCTGGAAGGTTATGATTCCGCGTGTAAGCAGAAATTCAAGGGTGTGTTCAACGGTGACATCGGGAGCATTTGCAAGATCCTACCCGATAAGCTGTGCGTGGATTTTGATGGGCGCATCGTGGAGTATTCCAAAACGCAGCTCGGCGATCTGGAACTGGCGTATGCCATTACGATCCACAAATCCATGGGTTCGGAGTACGAAACGGTCATCATTCCCATTTTGATGGCACACCGCATTTTGCTGACGAAGAATCTGATCTATACTGCCGTGACACGCGCAAAGAAGCGTGTCATTCTGGTTGGTCAGAAGCGCGCACTGTTTCTGGCGATCCACTCCGGCAGAAAGGTCAAACGGAACACCTGCCTTGCCGAACGGATCTTAAAGTACAATCAGGTATTCAGACAAAAGGCTCTGCCGCAGGGCGCGACAGAGCAGAAATTGAAAAAAGCCGGTTAAGTTGAGATGGATGTGCAGAATTTGCGCAATCATCTCTTATTTTATTTATGGAAGGAGTTCTAAGAAATGAATGACAACAAATCCACTGTGATGAACAACGCCGCCGTGCAGCAGCTGCGCAAGGTGCCGGGCTTTGACCCGATGAAACTCCTGCGCAAAACGATCTCCGTCAAAACCGGGCATCCGGTCTGGAAGCTGGATCTCCGCTATAAGCGGCTCTGGTTCCGTCTGGCCTGCCCGAACGGGAGAATGCTCCTGAAGCCGCTGCGCATCAGCGACCAGCTGGCAATTATCGAAGCGCAGGTTTATTTCAGCAAGGACGATCCGGTTCCGGCCGCCAGCTTTACCTCCGAACAGCGCAGGGAGAATATCCCCGGCGGGGAATTTCTCCGTGC
>ERZ773108.3604-NODE-3604-length-11655-cov-2.813190_pt1 | contig 11655 bp, 11 predicted proteins | sample MGYA00580570_ERZ773108 | MGnify/ENA primary metagenome ERZ773108 (study PRJEB29015, sample SAMEA2737840) | human gut metagenome | biome: human gut; feature: human-associated habitat; material: faeces | place: China | collected 2012 ...
AAAACAAACTAAAATTAAAAGCATTGCAAATAGACCGCCAAATTCTTCTGCTATAGCAGAAAAGATGAAGTCCTCAGTAACTACAGGAATATATTTAGGCGAGCCCTCATACAATCCAGTTCCCATAAATCCACCACTTCCAATAGCAAATAATGACTGTGCAACCTGATAGCCTGCATTATCTATAACTGACCATGGATCTCTCCATGCAATAAATCTCTCCTGCACATGTGAAAAAAGATGATACGCTATTACCGAAGCACCTGATAGCCCTCCGGCTCCTAAAAACAAATATATAATATTTCTTGTTGAAACAAATAGCATAAATAAATAAATCATAAAAAAGATTAAAGCACTTCCTAAATCTGTTGAAGCTACTAAAATCAAAACATATATAGCTGCTAAAACTGCAGAAATACACACGTCTTTAAATTTATTATGTTCAGCCAAATAACCTGCAAGAAAAAATACAAAGATAATTTTAACAAATTCTGATGGTTGGAATTTAAAATTTCCAATTTCAATTGCAAGTTTTGCTCCATAATCTTCATCTCCAAGGAACAAAACTGCTATAAGAGCTGCTATTCCAACGAAACAATATACCCATGTCAGATATTTCCATAATTGGAATTTACTCATCAAAAATGGAACAATAAGAGATGCCATTGTCACAACGGCAACAATAATGAACTGTCTGACACTTGTTTCAAAATTAAGTCGTGCAAGCATGATAAATCCAATAGATAAAAGCATACACATATTGCTTAATACCGCTCTGCTTATATTAGAATAAATTATTGGAAAAATACCTAATACTATTACTAAATAGCATAACTGTGCTCCCGCTAATATAACTGTAAAATTAGAGGGATTTTTCAAATATACAACGGATATTCCCAAAACATAAACAATAAATATTATTGCATTCTGTCTGTGAAATATTCTTGCTGTCTTTCTTTCTTTTCTTGTTTTTAATGCACTAAAACATTCCCATGTATATACCGCCATTAGTAACACAAAAATATATTTAGCTGCAGTAACGTACAAAGTTTCCATATCTTATCTCCGGTTATAACACTCCTCTGTTAAAATGTCCTCTTGTTATTTCACTATTATTTTCAAATAACAAATCATATTCTTTATTATCTATATGTTCAATCATATTTTTAATTTGTTTTTTTGATTCGAATGTAAAAGAATATCTTATACTGTTTAACTTTAGTTTATCAATTTTATTATTATAATCAATCAATGAAAGCGGCTTACAATTATATATAAGATTATAGCAATAATCGCAAACGCATTTCACCTTAAAATATTCACTCTTTCTATCTTTTAAACTGTAAATCTCTTTTGACTTTTGACACATATCACAACTTTTAGCAATGCAATTTACAGTTGTCATTACAGGCATATAACCATATATAATCATTTCCTGACCGCTACATCCCATATCAAACATTTCTTTATAATTCAATTCTACAGGAACAGTATATGTTATATCATCTGTTTTACGGATAAATTGTTGTGAAAAACTATTCATAACGTATACATTATAATCAAAAATATAATTTTTTACCATATCTATATTTTTAAGCCAGAAATATTCCTCCATATTTCTAATTAATGCACCATCAAATTTATTTAACATTCCTATATATTCTTTTGAAAAATAAGCCTTGTCTTTTTCCCTGAATATATATGGCATTGCTATATATATCTGTTTAGTTTTGTTGTTTACTACTTCTTCAATTTCCTGTCTTTTAAATTCTGATGCTTCTATATATATTCTTGATATTCTATTCCATTTTTCAATAGTTTTATACTGTTCAAAATTAGAAACCAACGCTGTCTCTAGTTTTTTATCATTACATATTATTGTATTTTTCTCTACATTTTCATATGGTAAAGCATTATTTCTTTTATATCTGTCAATAATGCTTTTTGTCATTTCATCAATCAGTTTTCTCTTTAATTGATTTATTTTACCAATGGTTACAAATAAATTGTCATCGATATAAGTTTCTATTTTTTCAACTTTAAATGGTGTATTTCCAAGCTTTGCCATTTTTTCATTTACCATATCAGAAGTTGTAGGTAGTTTTTTTGCTTCATCAGGCAAATCTTCATATACGGTAACAACATTTTCACCACATATTCCAACAGCTTCCATTGGAGAATCTTTTTTTATTGTAACAAATATATCTATATTTTTTCTTAAGTTAGTATTAATATATTTGTTCTGAATTCCCTTTATTAAACCTTCATTAGCTGCTCTAAAATCAGGTTTAGAAAATGTAATCATTTCTTTACCGTTATATGTTTTATAATAACTCTCACTAAATCCTTTTCTATTAAAAAGGTCATTCAATTTCTTTATATCATTATTATCTACTTTATATTTTTTTCGACCAAACTGTAAATATAAGTTAATATACTTTCTATAAATACTTACAACTCCTGCCGTGTATTCAGGTTTCTTCATTCTTCCTTCGATTTTAAGAGAATAAACACCTGATTCAATAATATCCGGCAATATTTTCAATGTGCAAATATCCTTAGGACTTAATACATACTTTGAATCTCCCGGATTAAGCACTTTACCATTCTTTACAACATCATATTCCATTCTACATGGCTGGGCACATCTCCCCCTGTTTCCACTTCTACCGCCAATGTAACTACTTAAAAGGCACTGGCCTGAATAACAATAACATAAAGCACCATGTACAAAACTTTCGATTTCTATATCACAATTTTCCTTAATTTTTTTAATTTCCGGAATTGATAGTTCTCTTGGAGTAACAATTCTTATTACCCCTTTATTTTTCAACTCTTTTACAGTGAGTTCACCTAATATTGTCATCTGTGTACTGGCATGAACATGTAACTGCGGGAAATATTTTCTTACAAATTCCAAAACTCCATAATCCTGAACTATAACTGCATCTAAGCCATGAACATATAATGGTTCAAGATAATCATAAAGTTCCTTTTTTATTTCATTCTCCTTAAGCAGTGTATTTATTGTCAAATATATCTTTCTGCCATGCAAATGAGCGTAATCGATTACGGACTTTAATTGTTCAATAGTTAGATTGTCCGCATTTGCCCTTGCTCCAAATTTTTCACCACCGGTATAAACTGCATCTGCCCCTGCATTAAGTGCCGCAATAACAGTTTCATATGAACCACCTGGTGCTAAAAGTTCTACTTTCATTATTCCTCCGGTCGTTAACTGCTTTAAACTTAAAAAAGACCGGCTACAGGTCTTTTTTATTGTTTCCCAGTCACAATAACTTATTAAGCTTATATTATATGTGCTTTTGTTATTTCTTATTTTTTAATTCTGTCTGCAATTTTACTATTTCTTTCTGAAGTTCGATATTCTTATCTTTTGCTTCCTGAAGCTGTGCCTCTAACGATTCAATCTTCATATCTGCTGTAATTAAATCATGTTTTAAATCATAATTTTCTTTATCTTTTTCTTCTATCTCTACCTGAAGAAAATCAGCCTGCTTCTTTGCCTTAAAATAGTCATCTGCAATGTTAATTTCTAATAAAGTCTTCTGTGTATCAATTTTCTGTCTACGATAGGCATCATCCTGCTTAAATTCTAATATTTTACTACTAATATATGTAGCAAGTTTCTGTAAATAAGCTTCGCTTTCAAATCCGCCTATAGTATATATCTTTCCATCTATTATCACGTCAATTACATTCTTCGCTGACATATGTACTCTCCTCATTGTATTCAAGTATAAACTACGTTAATTTTATCACAATTTTTTACAAATACAACCATTTATTGTTTTATCCCTAAATGCTCATAAGCGATAGGTGTTGCAATTCTTCCTCTAGGAGTACGTTGTATAAGACCATTCTGAATTAAATATGGTTCATATACATCCTCTAAAGTTCCTGAATCCTCACCAATTGAGGCCGCCAAAGTATCAAGTCCTACAGGTCCTCCTGCAAATTTATAAATAATTGTTTCAAGTATTGTTCTATCCCCTTTATCTAATCCAATCTTATCTACATCCAAAAGATTCAGTGCATAATCTGCAACCTCTTTTGTAATATGTCCGTTATATTTAATTTGTGCAAAATCTCTCACTCTTTTTAAAAGTCTGTTAGCAAGTCTAGGGGTTCCTCTTGAACGTCTTGCCATTTCAACTGCACCATCCTCATCAATTTCCACATTTAATACTTTAGCTGAACGTGTAATGATTGTCTTTAATTCATCAACTGTATAAAACTCAAGCCTGTTAATTACACCAAATCTATCTCTAAGTGGTGCAGTAAGTAAACCTGCTCTGGTAGTTGCACCAACTAAAGTAAATCTAGGCAAATCAAGTCTTATTGAACGTGCTGTTGTACCTTTTCCTATCATTATGTCTATTGCAAAGTCTTCCATTGCAGGATAAAGTACTTCCTCTACCTGTCTATTCAATCTGTGAATTTCATCTATAAAAAGCACATCACCTTCGCCTAAGTTATTTAATATTGCTGCCATTTCGCCGGGCTTTTCAATGGCAGGTCCAGATGTAACTTTAAGATTTACTCCCATCTCGTTAGCAATTATCGATGCCAATGTTGTCTTTCCTAAACCGGGTGGTCCGTAAAACAAAATATGGTCTAAAGATTCACCTCTTGCTTTCGCAGCTTCTATATAAACTTTTAAATTAGTTTTAATTTTTTCCTGACCTATATATTCATCTAATCCCTGAGGCCTTAGCGTCTTTTCTATAGCAATATCTTCATATTCAGGTTCAGTAGTAATTATTCTTCTGGACATTACTCTACTCCTTTTTCACATAATTCTACATTGATTAGTAAATCTTTTTTAATGCCATTTTAATTACGTTTTCTACGTCTAGTTCTTCTATATTATCAATACTCTTAACTGCCCTATAAGCATCTGCCTGTGAATAGCCAAGTGCTACAAGTGCCATAACTGCTTCTGACATAGAATTATTATCATTAACTTGAAAGTTTGCATCTAATTTAGGCTCAAGTACATCTTCTAAATTTAATTTATCCTTTAGCTCAATAATAACTTTTTGTGCTGTCTTTGCACCAATTCCAGGAGCCTTTGAAATAGCTTTTGCATCTTCTGAAATAACGGCAACCCTCAAGTCATCCGTAGTAATTGTAGATAAGACGGCAAGTCCTCCTTTTGGTCCTATTCCATTTACGGTAATAAGCAATTTAAATACTTCTAAATCGTCTCTTGTAAGGAAACCAAACAATTGCATTGCATCTTCTCTTACATTCAAATATGTAAACACTCTTACTGTTTCATCCACATTCAATGTATCTATCTGAGATGCCGGCATAAAAACGTTATACCCAACACCATTATTATTCACAACAATCTTATCTACATCAATATATTCAATAATTCCTTCAACAAATCCTATCACTGTATATCTCCTTTATTATTGTAAAATTTATCTATTCTATCAAGGACCAATCTGCTTACTATACCTATTATTGCACCTGTAACAGCACCAGTTAAAATTAAAATAGGTAAATATCCAAAAATATAATAATTATCAACTACAAATGATGCGACAACAATCTGTCCTATGTTATGAAAAATTCCGCCAAACATACTTACTATCATAATTGAAAATTTATTAGTTTTCTTCATTATCACCATAACTATCATGCTTAAAGTTGCACCTGCTAATGCGAAAAAAATGCTAAACAAATTTCCAAACATAAATCCTACTATTAATATTCTGACAAAATTACATACGGCCGCTTCTTTTGTTCCTTCCAAATAAAGTACTATTATAATAGCTAAATTAGCAAGTCCTATTTTCATTCCCGGGATGCCTAAAACAGGAATGCATGACTCAACATAACTTAAAATAACAGCAAAAGCAACAAACATTCCTAACAAAGGTACTTTCTTACTCATGTCATTCTCCTACCTGGCAATTACATCTACTTCTGATTTATCATCTGAAACTATAGTAACTTCTACCTTATGTGGAAGACAAATTAATGTCTGTCCATCTTTACTGATAGTTCCCATATTAACACATGTCTGATTACTACAATCCGACTCTTTTATCTTTGCTTTTTTATCTTTAATCCGAATAATATTATATCCGTTATCAACATTAACTCTATATTCCTGATTTTTGTTTAAATCAAGCTTTTTCTCTATCTTTCCATCTACATATATAACAACTGTATCCGCTTCATCGTTTCTTAACAAATTTACCATAATATAACTTATAATTACAATTACAGCAACACAAATAATAGCTATAATATCATATTTTTTTAACTTCATTATCACACCAAAATTGAGAGTTTTTGACCCCGACATCATTTATTAGTTTCATTAATTTATATATTTTTATATAAATCAGAACAAACGTTTACCTATAGAATGATAACATAATTATATTTTTTATACAATCAGTATTTTCTGCTAATTTATAAAATAAAATGTGTTATAATAAGCGATAGTTATATATTAAGATGCCAAAGCAAAATGGTCTAAGTTCACATAAGTTTGCTTATAATTGGGCAAAAAAATTTTAACCACGACATCATACTAAACGATATATGAATATGGAGAATATTATGAAAAAAACTTTATTAAAAAAGCTGTTATCTCTTACAATAGTCATCACACTTCTTGCTATGCCTCTTACAGGATGTGTTTCCACATCATCAAGTACTACGGCAACAGCAACACACGAATGTTTCAATACTGTTGTTACACTTACAATAAACAGTTGTAGTGGTGATGAATCAGCTGATGATATAATAAATGAATGCTTTGGTCTTTGTTATAATTACGAAAAACTATTTAGCAGAACCAAAGATTCAAGTGACGTTTCAGCCATTAACAATTCAAATGGGCAGCCTGTAGAGGTAAAACCTGTAGTTGCTGAATTAATAGAAGATAGTATTTATTATAGCGAATTATCTAATGGTGCATTTGATATTACTATTGCCCCATTGAGTATACTTTGGAACATTACAGGTGATAATCCATCCGTTCCGTCATCAGATGATATTACTAATGCATTGTCACATGTAAACTACGAAAATATATCCGCCAACGATTCTACAGTTACACTAGCAGACCCTGAAGCAAAAATAGATTTAGGTGGAATTGCAAAAGGATTTGTTGCAGACAAAATAAAAAGCTATATGATTCAGACAGGTGTTACTTCAGCAATAATAAATCTTGGTGGAAATATTGTTACAATTGGTGGCAAAAAAAATGGTAGCAATTTTAATATAGGAATTCAAAAACCATTTGGTTCATCCGAAGAATATTCAGCAATTGTAAAAGGTTCAAATTTATCAATTGTAACTTCAGGCTCTTATGAACGATATTTCAAACAGGACGGAAAAATATATCATCATATTTTAGACACAAAAACAGGTTATCCTGTTGATAACAGACTTTTATCTGTAACTATTATTTCCGAGGATTCCTTAAGTGGTGATGCATTAAGTACAACTTGTTTTGCTTTAGGGTTAAAAAAAGGCATGCGTTTAATAGAAAATACACCAGAAATCGAAGCAGTATTTATTGATAAAGATTACACAATCCATACTTCAAGCGGACTTGTCTTGGATGAAGGAGAAGATGGAGTTCCTACAATTTCAGTTGTTTCTCCAGAATCACTAACAAAAGAAGTAAATGAAGCTGAATAATAAACACAAACTAAAATTATTTCATATTTTGATATAGAAAATAAAATGTCTTACGAATTGTCTTGTATTAACTACTCTTGCGATTTGTAGGACATTTTTATGTAATAAACAGTTATAATCTGATAGAAATATATATCTGTAAAATACATTTTTTATAAACTATCATTTTTTTCAAATTATAACTGTTTTATAATTATTTTTTACTTGTTCTAAAGAACTGTCTGCAAAATTTTTTTAAATCAAATGGTATTAAAGGATATATATAACTTGTGTTTGTAATCGTTTTATTCATTCCGATTACAACTGCTGTAAATATAACTCCTCCAATAAATCCATATAATCCAAATATCGCTGTTAAAATTAGTAAAATAATTCTTAAAAATTTTATCGCATATGCAAATTCATAATTTTCATGAGTAAAATTTGCAATTGCTACTACAGCCATGTATAAAAGAGTTTGAGGTACAAACCACCCTGTAGTTATTGTAAATTCCCCAATAATTATTGCTGCTATCAAACTTAACGGTGTGTTTAGCATATTTGGAGTATTAATTGCCGCCAATTTCAAACCGTCTACACCAATTTCAAGCATTAATAGTTGCCAGATAATTGGGATATTTAACTCATCAGATACCTTTGTAAATATTAACCAATTTGGAAGCAATTCCGGCTGCACTGCATATAAAAGATATAATGGAGTCAGAAGTATGGATATAATTGTAATAAAGGCTCTTGCCAATCTAAGGTAAGTACCGGTAAGAGGTGAAAAGTAATAATCATCTGCTTCTTCTATAGCATCAAATACTGTAGTTGGTAAAAGCATAGCCGCCGGCGAATTATCTACCAGTACTGCAATCTGTCCATTAATTACTGATGCAGCAACAGTATCAGGTCGTTCTGTGTATCTAAACTTTGGGAAAGGATTAATCCAGCTTCCTTTATAAATACATTCAGCAAGACTTTCCTGATTCATTGCTAACGCATCTATTTTTGCATTTGCCAGTTTATCTTTAATCAAATTAAGTGCCTCTTTATCGACTCTTCCTTCAATATAACATATTGCCACGTCAGTTCTTGAACATTCTCCTATTTGTGTTATTTCACATCTATACTCAGGACTTCGTATTCTTCTTCTGATTAATGCAGTATTATATACTAAAGTTTCAACAAAACCATCTCTTGAACCTCTTAATACCTTATATTTTTCAGGCTCTTCAACTCCTCTTGCCGGATATTCTCTTGCATCAATTAAAAAAGCACTTTCATATCCATCTACAATCAAGCAAACAATCCCGGATAAAATCGCAGTAATAATATTATATTCGTTACTTTCATCTGAAGTTTCAATATAAGGAATGATGTTTGCAATAAAATTTTCTTTATCATTCGGAATATCTTCTGATTTAACTGATGTTAAAGCTTCAATAACTTTTTCCATTACATCTTCATCACAAAATCCATTAATAAAATATAGAACAGCATTTTTATCTCCAATAGTAATTTTCCTTTTCAATAAATCATAGCTTGTTCCAATAGCTAGTATTTCATCTATTTTCTTCTCAGTAATTTCAATTTTTGAGTCAATAAATTTTTCCATAAAAAAACCTCACACTAGTATATAGTGTGAGATTTTCTTAATTTTATTCGCATTATATGTTAATTCCGGCATTTTCATAATGCAATAAAACAATTAATGCAATTTAGTAATAATTTTTTTCGGACATTTTTCAGCACATATTCCACAGTTTTTACATTTACTCTGATCAATATGAGCTAAATTATATTCAAATTCAATTGCACCATTTGGGCAATTCTTAGCGCACAGTCCACATCCTATACAACCAACAGAACATGCCTGCATAACATCTCTTCCTTTATCCTTAGATGAACAGGAAACCATATACTGTGCATTTTCCGTAATTATTTCAATAAGATTTTTTGGACACGCTTTTACACATTTACCACATGCGACACATTTATCTCTGTCTACTACTGCCTTACCATTAACAACTGATATTGCACCAAATTCACATGCTTTAACACATGAACCAAGTCCAAGGCATCCATATGCGCAGGCTTTTGCACCACCACCGGGAATATTTGCAGCATCCTGACATGACATATTTCCATAATATTCGTACTTATCTTTTGATTTATCACAATCACCTGAGCATTTAACATACGCATATTTCTTAACAACGTCTGCTTCAACACCTACAATTTCACTTATAATCTTCGCAACAGGTGCTCCTCCAACAGGGCATGCTCCCGGATCACATTCTCCATTTGCAATTGCAGCCGCTAAACCATCACATCCCGGATAACCGCATCCACCACAGTTATTTCCCGGAAGCACTTCTCTAATCGCTGCTTCTTTTTCATTAACTTCAACTGCAAAAAACTTTCCGGCAACTACAAGGATAACTGCAATAATTATACCAACACCGCCTACAACAATAACTGCTCCTAAAATTCCACTCATATCCAAGCACCTCCTATATTATTCCTGTAAATCCGGTAAATGCAATTGCCATTAACCCTGAGGCAATTAAAACCATCGGAGTTCCCTGGAAAGGTTTTGGAATATTATTGTTTTCACTCTTTTCTCTGATACCTGCTAAAATAACAATTGCAATCAAAAATCCTACAGATGTTCCAAGTGAATTAGCAAGGCTCTGTCCAAAAGTATATCCGTCATCAATATTCGAAATTGCTACACCTAAAACTGCACAGTTTGTTGTAATAAGTGGAAGGTATACACCAAGTGCTTCATATAAAGGTTTAATGAACTTCTTCAAAATCATTTCAACAAGCTGAACTAATGCGGCAATTACAAGAATAAATACAATAGTCTGTAAATATCCAAGTCCTTTAGGATCGAGAATATACGTCTGAATCGGCCAAGTCGCGGCAGTTGCAATAAGCATTACAAAGATTACTGCGCAGCTCATTCCGAAAGCCGAATCAAGTTTCTTTGATACTCCGAGAAACGGGCAAATTCCGAGGAATTGCACGAGCACGAAGTTATTTGTGAGTATAGCTGCCATTATAACTATGATATATTCTGTCATTATAAAGCACCTCCCTCTTCATCCATATTGATTTCATCCGCAACTTTTGCATCTTCGATAGCCTGCAAAAGCTCTTCTTCGCATGTAGGCGTGCATCCGCCAACATGACCGCATACAGAAGAGCAGGCGCATTTCATACATCCGTTCTCCGCATTTTTGCTCGCCTTGCCGTTTGTAAGCTTATTTACTATAGCAACAAGTATACCGAATACGAAGAATCCTCCCGGCGCCAGCTTAAGCACCGCCATAGGCTCTATGATATTAGCTGTAAGCGTAATGCCAAATAGCGTCCCTGCTCCAAGAAGCTCTCTTGCCGCTCCCATAAAGAAAAGCGCCAGCGTAAATCCCAGACCCATTCCAATGCCATCGAGAGCTGAATCCACTACCGAATTTTTGCTCGCAAACATTTCCGCACGGCCGAGTATAATACAATTTACCACTATAAGAGGTATGTAAAGACCGAGTGCACTGTCAAGCTCAGGTAAAAACGCCTTGAGCATCAGCTGCACAATCGTAACGAATGTCGCTATTACTACGATGTAGCACGGTATGCGCACTTTATCGGGAATAATATTTTTTAACAGCGAAATAATTATATTCGAGCAAATTAGTACCACCATCGTAGAAACGCCCATTCCGAGTCCATTAATTGCACCCGTAGTTGTCGCAAGCGTCGGACATGTACCGAGTATAAGTACGAGTACCGGGTTTTCCTTAATGATGCCTCTTGTCAGAATACTAAGCTTACTTTGCTTGTTTTCCATTTAAAAAGCACCTCCCATCAATTCATACTGCTTGATAGCAGCCTTTACGCAGTCGTATACGCCTACGGACGAGAATGTTGCTCCGCTGATTGTATCAATCTTCGTACCTTCTCCGCTTGCCTTTC
>ERZ773108.3609-NODE-3609-length-11645-cov-5.272908_pt1 | contig 11645 bp, 11 predicted proteins | sample MGYA00580570_ERZ773108 | MGnify/ENA primary metagenome ERZ773108 (study PRJEB29015, sample SAMEA2737840) | human gut metagenome | biome: human gut; feature: human-associated habitat; material: faeces | place: China | collected 2012 ...
ACAGGCGGAACGGGTGACGATCAGGGCCTGAATGAGAGCTTCCAGAATGCATTCAAGGATTACTTTACCGGCAACGTGGACGAAGATACCGCAAAGGCAAACTTCGAGACCGCTATCAAGGAGAAGTATCCTGAGCTGACCGACGTGGTGTGGCCCGCATAATAGCAGCCGACCCTAAAACGGAAAAGTGAATACGCAGGGGCGGGCCGGACGCTGTTCCCGCCCGCCCCTGTTCTTTCCGCAAATTTATCAGGAGGCGATCCTATGGGAGAAAAGAAAAAGAAAGGGTCGATCAGCTACGCGAAATGGGGCTACATCTTCATTGCGCCGTTCTTCATCATCTTCGCGGTATTCCAGCTGATCCCTCTGGCATCCACCATTTACTACAGCTTTTTTGAATATTACCGCAGCGGCCTGAAGATCATTGGCCCGAACTTTGTGGGCCTGAAAAACTACATTACCCTGTTCGCCACCGATCTGCCCAAGTACTTTGGCAACACGCTGATCCTGTGGATCATCGGCTTTATCCCGCAGATCGCCATTTCCCTGTTGCTGGCAGCATGGTTCACCGATCTGCGCCTGAAGTTGAAGGGCCAGACCTTCTTCAAGACGGTCATCTACATGCCCAACCTGATCATGGCCTCCGCCTTTGCAATGCTGTTCTTCGCACTGTTCTCGGACAACGGCCCGGTGAACGCCGTGCTGCAGAGCATGGGCTGGATCAAAGAACCCATCAGCTTTTTGAACACCGTGTGGGGCAACCGCGGGCTGATCGGCCTGATGAACTTCCTGATGTGGTTCGGCAACACTACCATCATGCTGATGGCTGCGATCATGGGCGTGGATCCCACCCTGTACGAAGCGGCTGAACTGGACGGCTGCACTCCGAACCAGATGTTCTGGAAGATCACCATTCCGCTGATCCGTCCCATCCTTGTTTACGTCATGATCACCTCCATGATCGGCGGCCTGCAGATGTTCGATGTGCCGCAGATTTTGACCAACGGCAAGGGCGGCCCGGACCGCACCTCCACCACCATGATCATGTACCTGAACAACCACCTGTTCAGCAAGAACTACGGCATGGCCGGTGCAGTCTCGGTGGTGCTGTTCCTCGTGTGTGCAGTGCTGTGCGTTGTGGTCTACTTCTCCCTTACCAAGGAGGATGACGGCCTGACCCGCGCCCAGCGCAAAGAACTGAACGCCGCCAAAAAGGCAGCAAAAGGAGGGAAATGATTATGGCACACACTCCTAGAAATCAATCGGAAAAAGCAACACTGGCTGCACGCCGCGCATGGTGTTATCTGGTGCTGGTGCTCATCAGCTTTTTGTGCCTGTTCTTCTTCTATGTGCTGGTGATCAACTCCACCCGCACCCACTTCGAGATCCAGAAAGGCTTCTCGATGCTGCCGGGCAAATCGCTCATCACCAACTTCCAGAACGTGCTGGCCGATGCTAACATCCCTGTCATCACCGGCATCCGCAACAGCCTGATCGTCTCCGCCTGCTCGGCGGCGTTCAGCGTGTATTTCTCGGCCCTGACGGCCTACGGCATCTACGCCTATAACTTCAAATTCAAAAAGGCCGCGTTCGCCATTATCCTGCTGATCATGACCATGCCCACGCAGGTGTCCGCTCTGGGCTTTTTGCAGCTCATCACCAAGATGGGCCTGAAGAACAGCTTTATCCCGCTGATCCTGCCCAGCATTGCAGCGCCCACCGTGTTCTTCTTCATGAAGCAGTATCTGGACGCTTCCCTTCCCATGGAGATCGTAGAGGCTGCCCGCATCGACGGTGCAGGCGAGTTCTACACCTTCAACAAGATCGTGCTGCCCATTATGAAGCCCGCTCTGGCAGTGCAGGCCATTTTCTCCTTCGTGGCCAGCTGGAACAACTACTTCATTCCCGCTCTGGTGCTGGACAGCGCCGACAAAAAGACCCTGCCCATCCTGATTGCACAGCTGCGCAGTGCAGACTTCCTCAAGTTTGATATGGGCAAGGTTTACATGATGGTGGCTATCGCCATTCTGCCCGTCATCATCGTGTACCTGCTGCTTTCCAAGTTCATCGTCCGCGGTGTTGCTTTGGGCGGCGTGAAAGGCTGACGGCATTTTGCCGCAAACAACAAAAGGGTCCCGGAGAGAATTCCGGGACCCTTTTGCTGTGTTTAGGATATAAGGAATTTTTAGAAGAGATCAGGAGAAAAAACAAGGCATACACATTCTGTCGGAGGTTCTAAGGGGATAAGATTTACTCGCCGCGGACGGCTGCGAAACCTGCTTCCAGATCAGCAATGATATCGTCGATGTGCTCAGTGCCGATGGACAGGCGGATGGTGTTCTGATAGATCTGCTGCTCGGCCAGCTCTTCGTCATTCAGCTGGCTGTGGGTGGTGGAAGCCGGGTGGATGACCAGACTCTTCACATCAGCAACGTTTGCCAGCAGAGAGAAGATCTTCAGGTTATCGATAAACTTGAATGCTTCCTTGCGGCCGCCCTTGATGTTGAAGGTGAAGATGGAAGCACCGCCGTTGGGAAAGTACTTCTCGTACAGGGCGTGATCCGGGTGATCCGGCAGAGAGGGGTGGTTGACCTTCTCCACCTGCGGGTGGTTTGCCAGAAACTCGACCACCTTCTTGGTGTTCTCCACATGGCGCTCGATGCGCAGGCTCAGGGTCTCGGTGCCCTGCAGCAGCAGGAAGGCGTTGAACGGCGAAATGGTGGCACCGGTATCACGCAGCAGGATCGCACGGATGTAGGTGACAAAAGCTGCGGGGCCTGCTGCATCGGCAAAGGAAACGCCGTGGTAGCTGGGGTTGGGGTCAGCAATGTTGCCGAACTTACCGCTTGCCTTCCAGTCGAACTTGCCGCTGTCCACAATGATGCCGCCCAGCGTGGTGCCGTGGCCGCCGATGAACTTGGTGGCGGAATGAACAACGATATCTGCGCCGTGCTCAATGGGACGGATCAGGTACGGGGTGCCGAAGGTATTATCGATGACCAGCGGCAGGCCGTGCTTGTGCGCGATGGCTGCAATGGCATCGATATCGGGGATATCGCTGTTGGGGTTGCCCAGAGTTTCCAGATAGACGGCCTTGGTGTTGGGCTGGATGGCATTCTCCACCTCAGCCAAATCGTGTGCATTGACAAAGGTAGTGGTGACACCGAACTGGGTCAGGGTGTGCTCCAGCAGGTTGTAGCTGCCGCCGTAGATGGTCTTCTGAGCCACGATGTGGTCACCGGCCTGTGCCAGTGCTTCGATGGTGTAGGTGATGGCAGCGGCACCGGAGGCGGTTGCCAGAGCAGCCACGCCGCCTTCCAGAGCAGCGATGCGCTTCTCGAACACGTCCTGCGTGGAGTTGGTCAGGCGGCCGTAGATGTTGCCGGCATCTGCCAGACCAAAGCGGTCTGCTGCGTGCTGGCTGTTGCGGAACACATAGGAAGTGGTCTGGTAAATGGGCACTGCGCGGGAATCGGTCGCGGGATCGGCCTGCTCCTGGCCAACGTGCAGCTGAAGGGTCTCAAATTTATAGTTAGACATTGTAGTATACCTCTATCATTAAACTTTTAGTATAATTTCCTGATACAAAAACACCCGATACGCACTCAAGTTCCAGCGTACCGGGCAGATCATTTCCGTTTGCTTCTGTTCAACGCTCCATCGGCGTACACATTCGTGCACAGGAGGGCATCGTACAGGTCACGGTGAATTCTTCTGCCCGTTCCCCACACATTCGCCCACAGCGGAAGTTTGCATGCAGCAGCTCGTTCCAGATCAGTTTCATCTTCGTGCCCTCCTTTCCGGCTTTTTCCCACTCCTCTACAAACCCGGGAATCTCCATTTCAATTCCCCACAAGGTTTGTGGATTTGTTGTTCGCATTATATCCCGTAATACCCATCTTGTCAATAGGTTAATTCCATTTTTTTCAATTTTGCATCTTGTGCACGATGAACGGCCGCTGCGCGGTGCCGGGCCTTGTGCATTCCGGTCAAGAGTATTACTTTGCTCGATTCCCCGGCCCGTCCGACGGCGTACACCGGCACAAATTCATGCTCTGGTCACAAAACGGCAAAATCTGCACCTTATAATAAAACCGGAATGTCCCTTGTCAAACCGGCCAAAATCGTTTATGATACAGTCATTCGGGCCACCGCCCGGAAAGGAGCACACCATGCATACCGTTTTTCGTTTTCTCCGGCAGCTGCTGCTCACGGTGCTGCTGCTTGCCCTACTGGCCCTCGTGGCAGCGGGCGGGTACTTTGCCGTCACAGGCCACAAACTCTATGAGAGCGCCATCCAGGTCACCCCCATTGATACCCTGTACAGCAGCATTTCGTCCCGCGAGGGGTTCGTTCCCTATGCCCAGCTGCCCCAGACCTACATCAACGCCGTGATCTCGGCGGAGGATTCCCGCTTCACCCACCACAAGGGTGTGGACCCGGTGTCCATTGCCCGGGCACTGGTGACCGACCTGCGCACCGGCAGCTTTGCCGAGGGCGGCAGCACCATCACCCAGCAGCTGGCCAAGAACACCCTGTTCACTCAGGAAAAGCATCTGGCCCGCAAGGCGGCGGAGATGTTCGCCGCCCTCGCCATTGAGAAGCAGTACAACAAAGAACAGATCTTTGAAATGTACGTCAACACCATCTATTTCGGCAGCGGGCACTACGGCATCGGCGAAGCCGCGCAGGGCTACTTTGGCAAAACGCCGCTGCAGCTCACCGACGCCGAAGCCGTGATGCTGGCGGGCCTGCCCAATGCTCCATCGGCCTACTCGCCCAACAGCAGCCCGGACCTGGCCGTCAAGCGGATGCAGGTGGTGCTCAACCGGATGGTCGGGTGCAAAAAGCTGACCCGGGAGCAGGCCGACGCCCTTGCCGCTGAGGCGGTCACCTTGCAGTTTTTGCCGGCCTCCTGACACAGACCCGAACATGCTGCTGCACAACATTGGTGCAGCAGCATGTTTCCTGTTGTTCCGGGACGCAAAAAGCACCGCGCAACGGGTCCATTTCCCGTTGCGCGGTGCTTTTTTTACGGTATTTGGTTTGGAAAAGGAGGAATCATGTTGTCCCGGAGAAGGGATTTGCGGCGTTCCCGTCCGGTGATTCTATCTTACCAGAGAATTTCGGCAAAAGTGTTGTGCATCCGTGAATCTTTTATGAACCCTGACGTTTCTTATTCCGGTGCCTTCATGCTCTCCACCATGCTGATTTTCTTCACATGGCGGCGCATGACAAAGCAGACGACTAGGGTAAAGATCATGGTCAGTGCCACCGACAGCAGATAGCTGTGAGGGGCAATGGTCCGGATGAACATGAGCTGGTCCATTTCCACCGTGCGGATAATGAACTGATGCAGGGGAATGCCCAGCAGCAGGCCCACGCAAGAGCCCATGAGGGCCAGCAGGTCGATCTCCCGGAAGATGTAGCGGTACACTTCCTTATCGTAGAAGCCCAGCACCTTGATGGTGGCCAGCTCCTTTTTGCGCTCTGCCAGGTTCACGCTGATCAGATTGTACAGCACCACCGCCGCCAGGGCCGCAGCACACACGATGATCAGCACCACCACCGAGTTCAGGCTCACGATAAGGTTGTCGAACATGGAGGTGGCATCCTCTGTAAAGGAGGCTCCGGTCACATAGTTGCAGGCCAGCAGGGTCTCCCGCATGGTGTTGCGGTCGGCGGCACTGTCGCAGCGGGTCTGGGCGTATACCGTGTTCCAGGGGATATCCTGGGTGCCCAGCAGGGTCTGCAGCTGGGCTTTGGACACATACAGCCGGGTGAACATATAGTTCTCCGTCACGCCGGTCAGGGTCATCTCCACCCGTTCTCCGTCAGGGTTCTCCACCCAGATGGAGTCTCCCGGCTCCACCCCCAGGTTCAGGGCGGTCTTTTCTGTCAGCACCACGCTGTCCTTTTCAAAGGGGATGGCCTTGTGGCCCTGCCGGGTGCGGAAGGTCACATAGCGGCTCAGCTGGCTGTCGGTCTGGGCACCCACCACGCTGACGCCGGCACTTTCTCCGTCGGCATTGTAGATGGTCACAGACTTGCTGTACACCGCCGCCCAGTTCTCCACCTGGCCCCCCTCCAGGGCATCGGTCAGACCCTTTTCCACCGTAAAGGCGGCAGGGTCACTGAGGGTGACGGTCAGGTCGTTGTGGGACAGCTCTGTGGACTGTTTGGTGACGATGGGCAGCAGGGAGTCCTGGAGGCCGAAGCCGATGAGCAGCAGGGCCGTGCAGCCTGCCACACCCAGCACCGTCATAAAGAACCGCTTCTTATACCGGAACAGGTTCCGGGCGGTGGTCTTTTGAGAGAAGCTCATGTGCTTCCACAGAGGGGTGATGTACTCCAGGAAGATGCGCTTGCCTGCCACGGGAGCCCGGGGCAGCAGCAGGGCTGCACTTTTTTCCTTCAGGCTGGAGCGGCAGGCACTCCAGGTAGCCAGGCCGATGACGGCGGCACTGATGGCCATGCTGGCGGCTGCCATGCCCGGGTAGAACCGCAGGGTGAAGGTGGGCAGGCTGAAGATCAGCTGATAGGCGTACCAGATAATGCTGGGGAACACCAAAAAGCCCACCACCATACCGGCCATGCTGCCCAGCACGCTGGCAGTAAGGGCATAGAACAGGTACTTGCCTGCAATGCTGGCGTTGGAGTAGCCCAGGGCCTTCAGCGCCAGGCCGATGCAGTCCCGGGGATTGTCGAAGATCAGCACCTGTCCCTTGAGATCCGTGGTGAACAGGTCCATCCAGGAGGTGGGAGCCTTGTCCACCATGGTGGTATTATAGATGATGCCGGTGGTACCCCACATATAGGGCAGGCTGTACTTCTGCTCCGTGTCGTAGGCGGGATGCAGATAGCGCTCATCAATGTTCTCCGCGTTGGGAATTTTGCTGTAGTCCAGCTCCATCAGCAGGCCCTCCTCCCCCATCCGGGCCACCATGTAGTCCGAGGGGATGATGACATCGTAGCTGTTGCCGCCGCCCTTTATAGCGGAGTAGAGCATTTCGTTGGAGGCGAAGGTCTTGTAATTGACGTGGATGCCCGTCTCCGCCTCAAAATCGTCAAAGATAGACTCGTCGATATACTCGCCCCAGTTGTATACATTGATGCTGTGGTCGGTCTGCCCCTTTTGGCAGCCTGCCAGAGGCAGAGCCAGGAGCAGGGCCAGGAGCAAAATGGCGAATTTCTTCATCACTGGCCCCCTCCCTTCACGCCATCCTTTTGGAGGGCCTTGTTCCGCTTTTCCGCCTGCTTGGTCTGGTGCATCTCCCGGAAGTTCACAATGAGCAGCAGGGCCAGCACCGTGACGAATAGGATGGTAGACAGGGCGTTGACCTCGGGGCTGATGCGCTTGCGGGTCATGGCATAGATCTGCATGGCCAGAGTGGCCACCTCGGACCCGGCGGTAAAGTAGGAAATGACGAAGTCGTCAATGGAGAGGGTAAAGGCGATGAGCAGGCCGTTGAGGATACCGGGCCGCAGCTCGGGCATGAGTACCTTCCAAAATGCCTGCCAGGGGGTCGCGCCCAAATCCATGGCCGCCTCCCCCAGGTTGGGGTTCAGCTGCCGCAGCTTAGGCAGCACCGCCAAAACCACATACGGAATATTAAAGGTGATGTGGGCCACCAGCAGCGTGCCAAAGCCCAGGGAGAAGCCCAGCATATTCCCCGTGAATACGAACAGCAGCATCAGGCTCACGCCGGTGATGATGTCGGCATTGGTCATGGGGATGTTGTTGATGGTCATAAGCAGGTGCCGGGGCCGCCGCTTCATGGCGTGGAAGCCGATGGCCGCTGCCGTGCCCAAGACCGTGGCAATCAGCGCTGCCAACACAGACACCGTGAGGGTGGTGCTGAAGGCGGAGAGGATCTCCTCATCCTGGAACAGCTCCTGATACCAGTGCAGGGAGAAGCCGGACCAGACCGTGCGGCTCTTGGAGTCGTTGAAGGAGAAGATGATCAGCACGGCAATGGGCAGGTACAAAAACAGGAACACCAGTACATTGAGCACCTTGGCGATAACAGGATTCCGATTCTGCATCACATCATCACCGCCCCTTCTTCTCCATCGCCGAAGCGGTTCATAATGAGCATGGCAACAATCACCAGCAGCATCATCATAAGAGAGATGGCGCTGCCCAGATGGGGATTATACGCCGAGCCCAAAAATTGCATTTCGATCAGGTCGCCCAGCAGGAAGCTCATTCCGCCGCCCAGGAGCTTGGAAATAGCAAAGGTGGAGATGGACGGGATGAACACCATCATGATCCCGCTGATGACCCCGGGAACGGACAGCGGGAAGATCACCCGCCGGAACACCTGCACCCTGCCTGCGCCCAGGTCCTGGGCCGCCTCAATATAGCGCCGGTCCAGCTTCTCGATGACAGAGAAGATGGGCAGGATCATAAAGGGCAGGAAGTTATACACCATGCCCAAAATCACCGCCGCATCGGTATTGATGATGTGCAGGGGACCGATGCCCACCAGGGCCAGGATCTGATTGAGAAAGCCGTGATTTTCCAGAATAGACATCCAGGCATAGGTACGCAGAAGGAAGTTCATCCACATGGGCAGCATGATAAAAAGCATGGCCACCTTCCGCGTAGCAGGGCCCGTCTGGGCCAGGAAATAGGCAAAGGGATAGGCTATGAGCAGGCAGATGCCCGTGGCCACCGCCGCCAGATACAGGGAGTTGCCGCACACCTGGAGAAACACATCCAGGTTGGTGAAGTTCTCCAGGGTGAACTTGCCATCATAGTTGGTAAAGGCGTACACCACAATGAGCAGCAGCGGCACCACCACAAATACAGCCATCCACACCACATAGGGAATGGCGGGGGTCTTAGTCTTCATCGTCAGCGTCCTCCTCATCCTCCTCGGCAAAGTCGGGATCGTTGATCTCGTCATACTCCGCCGAATAAGAACTGTAGTCGCCGAACTGGCCCGAGTACTCGCTCTTCTTCATAATATGGATGTCGTCAGGATTGAGGATAATACCGATGACCTCGCCTACCTCGTGGTAGTCGGTGGTCTGGATGAGCCACTTGTAGCCCTTGAAGTCCACGATGGTATCATAGTGGACGCCCTTGAAGGTGACGGAGGTCACCGTGCCCACCAAGCGGCCCTTGTCGGCCGGGACGATCTCAATATCCTCGGGCCGGATGACCACGTCCACCGGCTCCATGGGGGCAAAGCCCTTGTCCAGGCACTTAAACTTGCGGTTGAAGAACTCCACCACATAGTCCTCATGCATGACGCCGTCGAGGATGTTGCTCTCGCCGATGAAATCCGCCACGAAGGCGTTTTTCGGCTCGTTGTAAATATCCTCCGGTGTGCCGATCTGCTGGATGCGGCCCTTGTCCATCACCACCACGGTGTCGGACATGGTCAGCGCCTCCTCCTGATCGTGGGTAACATATATAAAGGTAATGCCCATCTGCTGCTGGATACGCTTCAGCTCGTTCTGCATATCCTTGCGCAGACGCAGATCCAGTGCGCCCAGGGGCTCGTCCAATAGCAGGACCTTGGGCCGATTCACCAGAGCTCTGGCGATGGCCACCCGCTGCTGCTGGCCGCCGGAGAGCTGGCAGGGATAGGCGTCCGCCTTGTCCGCAAGACCCATCTTCTCCAGCAGGGCCATGGCCTTTTTCTCTGCCTCCTCCTTGCTGCGGCCCAGGACCTGGATGGGCGCATCCGTGAGATTCTTCAGTACCGAGAAGTGGGGAAAAAGGTTAAAGTTCTGAAACACCAGACCGAAGCGGCTGCGGATTTTTTTCAGCTGCTGCTTATCGGCGTATACGGCCACGCCCTGCTCATTGGTTTTGGCGGCATAGTCGCCGGAATAAAGCAGATCGCCGCTGTCCATCTCCGTGAGCAACGTGGCGCAGCGCAGGAGGGTGGACTTTCCGCTGCCGGAGGGGCCGATAATGGCTACCACCTCGCCCTGGCCTACGGTGAGGCTGATGTCCTTGAGAACATGGAGCTGGGAGTCGTTGAAGCTCTTTTTTACATTTTTGATTTCCAATACGTTCATTTCTCGCAGCCCCCTTATTGATAATAATCCATCCGCTTTTCGATGCGGCCCATGACCACATCCACGATGCCGTTGAATACGAAGTAGAAAATACCCGCAATGAGGAAGGGCATGAAGCTGGTCTGGGAATTGGCGATCTGTTTACCGATAGTGAACAGCTCCTCGTAGGACACGCAGAAGGCGATGGAGGTGTCCTTCACCAGGGTGACCACCTCATTGGTGATGCTGGGCATAATGCGCTTGACCACCTGGGGCAGAATGATGCGCAGGAAGGTCTGGAGCTTGGTATAGCCCAGGACGCCGGCGGCCTCATATTGACCCACGGGCATGGAATCAATGCCGCCGCGGTAGATTTCCGCGAAGTAGGCGGCATAGTTGATGGCAAAGGCAATGACCACGGGAATGAGTTTATTCCGGGCTACGCCCAGGTCCGGAAACAGATAGTGCGGGCCATAGGTGACCGCCAGGAGCTGCAGCATCAGGGGAGTGCCGCGCAGAACGGAGATGATAAAGCGCATCACAGAGGACACGGCTTTGCTCTTGCTCATGCGCAGAAGGGCGAAAATCATGCCCAGGGGCAGGGAAAACAGCAGGGCGAGGTGCTGTCTTCTATATTTAAAGGAACCTTTCACGAGATCACGGTTCTGCACAATGAAAAAGATGAGATTGTCGCTCAGGCTTCCGGAGATATTGCCAAGGGAACGAAAGTTGGCGTTGATATCTTGGCGGATAGCATTCATTTGATGCATTTTAATGAAAAGGCAAATCATTTCACCGGCATGATCGATGATGCGATGCGTATTCGTCTGGTGGATGGAAGTATCAAAGTGGATATGACAAAGCTTTTTCCGGGTTCGACATTGCAGGATGGAGTTCTTTATGATAAGAGCGGTCATCCGATCGAGACAGAGGGACGCAAGGTGGTTGTCTATATAAATCCAAGACAGGCGCAGCTTAGCGATGACCCACAAGTTGGTTTGGTACAGGGGCATATTGATTCGTTGATCTATATGGGAGATCATTATAGTTATGAAGTACGTTCAAGCAATGATGAGTTGTATTTTGTATATGATGAATATTTGTGGAACATTGGAGATTACGTTAGTGTTGTCGTGCCGGATACAGGCATCAGCGTTACATTAGCAGAGTGATCATTTATTAGTGCTACCTTGGTAGCGTGATCATTTCATGGAGGAGACAGATGCATTTTACAAGAAAACAGTTAGGGATTCCGTATATCCTGTTTTTGATATTGTTTGTCGTACTGCCATTGTTTGTTGTGCTTTATTACGCATTTACTGATGGACAGGGACAATTTACCGTAGAGAACTTTCAACATTTTTTTACAAATGGAAAAACATTAGGAACGTTATTTTATAGTTTCGTGATCGCATTGCTGACGACAACCGTTTGTTTGTTCATTGCGTATCCGACAGCGTATATTCTGGCAAGAGGGGGATTTCGCAAAAGTGGTGTATGGATGCTTCTTTTGGTGACGCCGATGTGGATCAATTTTACGTTAAGACTGACTGCTTTAAAGGAAGTCCTGACGTTGATCGAGTATAATCTGGCATATTATCCGTTTTTGAATTCCGTGATCGGTATGG
>ERZ773108.3615-NODE-3615-length-11630-cov-5.101857_pt1 | contig 11630 bp, 7 predicted proteins | sample MGYA00580570_ERZ773108 | MGnify/ENA primary metagenome ERZ773108 (study PRJEB29015, sample SAMEA2737840) | human gut metagenome | biome: human gut; feature: human-associated habitat; material: faeces | place: China | collected 2012 ...
TGTTATTAGAAACCACAAATTACGCCGTAAATGAAATTGCACGCATTGTCGGTTACGATAACCCACTGTATTTCAGTCGGCTGTTTCATAAACAAAAAGGCTGTTCGCCATCCGGATATCGGAAACTTTTAAAATAAAGAAAGCTATTGCTTGCTATGTGATTCAAATTAGCGTATATTTTTTCAAACAAAGAAAGGAGATGCTTAAAATGAAAACCATCAGTATCAGATTAGAGGATTCAATTTACGAAGAACTAACAAAGAACTATCTTACTAAACAGGAGGTAAATTTCTAAATAATTCCTAAACGCTTTTTAAATAATCGCCAATAAAACCGTTCCAGCTGTAATAAGCAAAACGCCAACTGCCGCTTTCTTTGTCAGCCTCTCGTGAAATACAATCCATGAAAAGGCAATCGTCACCAGCATACTGAGCTTATCAATCGGGACTACCACGCTTGCCGGTCCCTCTTGTAATGCCCGATAATAACAGAGCCATGACGTTCCCGTTGCCAGTCCCGACAGGCAAATAAAACATAATTCCTTCTTCTCTATCGCCTTTATCTCTTTCTGTTTTCCGGTAACAAATACCATGAACCATGCCATAAGTAACACTACTGTGGTACGTATTGCCGTACCGAGGTTGGAATCAATTTCTTCGATTCCAAGCTTCCCCAAAATAGAAGTCAGACTGGCAAATACCGCTGACAACACCGCATAGATCAGCCATCCGCCGCTCTTTTTCCCGGAATCTGTTTCTATGTCCTTTTTCGTTATCATCATCATGGTTCCGATTCCAATCAACAATACAGATACTATTTTTGCTCCTGTAATCCCTTCGCAAAGGAAAATGAGCGCCAAAAGAATAGAAAGTACGGTACTGGATTTATCAATGGGTACAACCTTATTGATGTCCCCTTTCTGAAGGGCATGGAAATAGCACAGCCACGATGCGCCTGTCGCCAATCCTGACAAAACAAGAAACAAAAGCGTCCGACCATGAATCTGAGTCATCCCGCCCCATGTTCCGGTAATCACTACCATGAGCCAGGAAAACAACAATACCACCACGGTTCGGATGGCTGTTGCCACATCCGAATCCGTTTTCTTAATTCCGCATTTTGCCAGAATCGCAGTGATTCCTGCAAAAAAAGAAGAACCTATCGCATAAAATATCCACATACTGTACATCTCCCTACTTAATTCAGGCGGTAATCCCGCTCCCCACACCGATTCCAGAATCTTAAGCGGATACAATACGTTCCAATGAACGCATTTCCTTCTCTGAAAGCTAATTCTTCGCAATGCTGACATCACTTTTTACAATCTTGCCTTCAGGATCTGCTGCCCATGTTGTTAATCCCATATGTGGCTTATCTGCATCGGCTCGCTCATAAATCAGCTCCGCTACTGTATGTCCGTGAACTGCATAATGCATCTTATTCTGCACCTTTGCAAAGAACTGCTTGGTTGTTTTTGCTGTACGGTCATTATTTACCTTGAATTCGACCGCGATAATCATTTGAAGGTTATAATGCTTGGTATCGCGTGTAACCTGACGTGAACCTTCGGTTTGAACTATTCGGAAATTCCGAATAGTTGAATCTTCCTCAGGTTCCGAGTCGGAATAAATCTTCTCAATATGCTCATTGATCGTACGAACATCCACATCATATAATGTGGTCATCATCTTCTGTGTCAGCCATATATTCTCATCCTCATAGCGCATTTCAAAGCTGTCCTGCTGGTCACCGACAGAAGCAACCTAAGTCAGATATTCTGCTGCGCTGGAACGGATTGTCACTTCATCTTTTTCTGTTTCAAATAGGATTCTCCTTGGCATATCATTTATGAAACACTCATTTATTAAGCTCGTGATAAGCCTTTTTCACAATCTGAGCCATCAATAATCTTCTTTGACTCAAGAATTCTGGATAAGATAACTGTTCGAAGTTCTCCGGTAAAGCATTCTGAGCACAAGCAAGCTTATATCCATCTTCACCCAACTTTTCTCTATATCTAGCAACATACTCTGATGGTGGTGCATCAGAAATGTCAACGTTTGTTGTGTAATCCAGATATGTAAAGTTTGCAATCTGATTTCTATCACGATCATTATCATATCCAATTTTCTCAAGATAGTGCTTAGGGAAGATATGATGCTTATCTACAGAATTCTTATCGCCACTTGTTCCTAATACAAAATACTGTGACAACGGCGCTGTACTAAACAACATAGGTGTTCCAAGTACATTGATAGCTGCAATATATCCATACCATGCTGGTGATGTTGCAGAAGAACTATTTAGTTCAGCCGGTAATGAATAATCGAAGTAGTCATCTGTAAATCTGTTGGCAATCGCTGTATCAAGATATGCTACAAACTCATCAGCATTATGTACATCCCTTAAATCAGCAAACTGCTTTTCAACTTCTGACTCTGTAGAACCAGTATAGAAACCTGTAATTGTAGACATAAAAATCCACTTTCGCATAATCTTCTGAAGTTCTACAGCAGATACCTTATAGTCATATTTTCCGATAAGATACAAAACATAACTAAATACTACCGCATTTGAGGAAGCAACTAAACTACCTTTTAAATAACCAGCAGATGCAAACAAATTCATAAATGCGTGCCAGTTATTAAGATTAGTCACAACAGCTAAAGATTCTTTGAATGTTTTCAAATTCTCTTCACGAACATTCTGTGTGATTTCACCGGTCTTAAGATTTTTACCACGAAGCAACATATACGCATAGCGCAAACGGGCTCTTCTAAATCCTACACCTACTGACATTCTGATAAGATGTGATGGGTCAACCTGTAAAATCTGATTAAATGCTGTTCCATTTGCAGGAATTCTCGACTCTGCACAGAATTTGTTAATCTTATCGTGAATCTCGTTATCATAAACAGCAATAAGAGTCTCAATAAAGTTCTTTTCGGTAAGATTCTGTCCGCCGGAGTTTACACGAACGAAGATGTCTGCAACGTCCTCCTCATCAGCCTTCGAATTGATTTTCAATGTGGGTAATGAGTAGATGCCAAGATTAAGCAAATCATTAATATTCTCTTCGATGATATCTTCTTCATCTTCTGTCAACTCAGGTTCGTTGTTCTTCGCACGCCCTTCATTAGCAGTCCTAATAAAAGCTTTTCTGAACTTGGAAATGTTATGTTCTTGGTCTGCTGCAAATACACTGCTAATTTCACTAATCCATTCTGGATTTCTTTCATAGGCCTGTGTCCACACTGCAAACTCACGTGTTAATGGGTTGAAAGAAATACGAATCTTTCTTTCCTTATAGTTTTTGTCTTTGATGGTTACACCATACATAGCTGCAAGCAATGCTGTCAAACGCTGCTGACCATCAATAACAAGGTCATCTGGCCGCTTATACATTTTATCGTTTTTACCAATATAACCTGTATTTTCATAATCGTCCGGAGATGCCCAAAGCATAATATAGCCGATTGGATAACCTTTCATCATTGAATCTAGCAACTCACGAACCTTGTTGTCTTTCCAAACAAAAGGACGCTGAAGGTCAGGTAAACCGATACGTCCATTCTTTACATCAGACAATAGGTCTGCGACTTTGCTCGGTATATTGTCGAATAATTCTTTTCCCATATTTTCACGCTCCTTTTTCCAAACACACCGTCTCATTTTGTGTATCATTGTCCAAACATAGTGTAAACTCTTTTTCCATAATCGGCAACTTAAATTCTATGAATTTCAGCCACTGACCATTCTCTTTGCGTTATTCGTAAATCTGTACATTATCCACTAACTGCGACAGGAACTCCCGTTTCTCTACTTCGTTCATTTGAGCATACAATTTATCAAAGAAAATGAGTGCCTTGTAAATGTTATCCCCTGTAATCTTATCTGCCAGCAGAGAGCGTTTCTTAGCCTTTGCAGATACCAGCAATTCCTCTGCTTCATCTATTTTATCATAAGTCTTGTGCAAATGGTTCTCTAAATCTGTTTTTCTTCGCTGATAATGCTTATCCTCATAATCAAGAGAATAAATATCTGTTAAAATAGTATCTTTATTATAATATAGTTTTCTTTATTGTATTTTATAATTTTCTATTTTCTAATCTAATGCACCAGTATCTACTTCCATATTTATTTTGCTGCGGATTAAATCCGAAAATTTAGGATTACTAACCAGTTTACTATCACCTCTGTAACAGAAACATCCAGCATTTCTTCATGCACCTGCTTTTTGTAATCACATTTACGACCTCTGCTCATGTTTCTGTGCTTGCAGCCATAATAATAAAAGTCCTTATAGTTACTTCCGTCCTCCACACAAATCAGATTCACTCCAAAATCTTGCATTACTTGTAATGTTGCAAGTACATCTGCCGCATTTCTTCCAAATCTGGAAAGTTTAAATACAAGAACATAAGATATGTGATTTCTGTTCGTCGGACCAGAGATTTGCTTATAGCTTCCTTCAGGTTCTACCTCACGATAGACACCCTTGCTGTTCGGCTATACACTTCCCGCTATCTGGGCGTATTCGGGACTTGCACCCGTTAGAGCGCGCCCATGGCGCGCAAACACAAAAAAGCAACCGATATTACTCGATTGCCACGTAGTTACTCCTGCGAAACTATTCCTTTTTCAAAAAATTTGTAAATATTGCCTAAATGCTTTTGTGAACTTTTTCCTTCAAAAAACATTACAAATTGATAATTGACTTTTTGAAAATTATTGTTCTCAAGTTTCTATTAAAATTAGAAAAAGCCCAAACCACAAGGATTTGAACTTCATTTGTGCATTCACATTTTCTGTTTTTGGGTATAGAATCTCTGTTGTCAAATATAGAATATTTGTTCGTTTTTGTCAAGTCTTACTTGCAACAAAGCAGTCACCTATCTATTAGATTTGTCAGCACATCAGGTGACATTTTCTCATTAAGCAACCCTATATTTCATTTAACGCAGTCTCATTTTTTCAACAGAAGATGATGAAAGAATGCAATATTTTTGTATTCCTGCATCTGTGATACTCTCAACTCAAGCTGCAACATTTTCTCCTGCCACGCTTCATCTCCATGCTTTTGCTGATTCTGTTGCAAATCCCAAAAAGTTCTTATTCCCAAAATATCTGAGACGGTTATTTGTGGCTCCCATTTAGTAATATCATTATCTTCATAATATCTGATAGTTCCAAACTTAGAAGCCGTGCTGTCTTTTCCATCAAGAATCTCATTTGCCTTTTCAAAATCATCAAGAAGAACTGCCATCTGCATTACTCGGCCGGCTCTGTTATGCTTTACAATGGATATAATGCCATCCTTCTTTAAAACTCTTGCTAAAGCTTTTACCACAGCCGCTTTATCATCAATATATTCCAGCACATTGTGACAAATAATCATGTCAAAAGTCTCATTCTTAAATGCAGACAAAGCATTAACATCACCGACAATCTGAGTGTACTCATAATCTTTCCATGCATTAGAAAGCATTTCCTTGGATGGCTCTATAGCAGTAACATCATTTTTTTCAGCGAAATGATTCGCCGTAATCCCTTCCCCACTACCAAAATCAAGAATCTTCTTTCCTTCCATGTCTCCAAGTTGCTTCCATACAATTTTCTTAAATAGTCTCTCCCATGCGGGAAGATCTGTAATATCATGCATCTTTCTCTATCCTTTTTCTCTTCATTTTACCAAAACTCCACTGAAGAACTGCTCCTGAAATGCAATCTGCGCATAAATTTCATTATCCGTAGGAATCTCTACATCTTCAAGAACTATGCCTTCATCATCACATGGAACTACAATCCATTTTGTTTCATTATCATCGTATCGATGATAAACAGCAATAACTTTACCCGTAAATTCCTGTTCAGCAGATTTTACCCCCAAAAGATAAATGTCCTGTTCCGCTCCATCTCCTCCTAATAATCCGGAAACATACCCATAATTGACCGGATAATACAAATCCTTATGGCGTGGATGGAAACTACCCATAGGGCGGTCAATTTTTCCTTTTACAACCTGACCAATAATACTCCTATATCTATCAGCAGGTATAGGATTTGCTTCAAATCCAAACAAATCCCCCATATTTAGGCAACAATCGCCTTTATCATACATTTCCTTAATCTCATCAATAGTAAGCCACTTTGTCTGTACAACTTCTTTGGTTGTTGCTCTTATTAAATCTGGTTCTTCAATTGTTTCAAAGTAAAAGGAATCTCTTATCCAATTATGACGCTTACCATCATAAGCAGTCGCAACCTTCGTAGCTAATATACAGGCATCCTGCGCTTTTAAGGAAATGCCTACTTCTTCATAAACTTCTCTAAGTGCAGCATCTAAGCTTGTGTCACCGGATATCGCATGTCCTGCCACAGTTTCCCATTTTAAAGGATCCGTGTCTTTGTCAGCCGAACGCTGCGATACCAAGTATTTTCCAGTCCTGGCATTCTTAATCCAGACCATGACCCACATGTGAAATTCATCTTCCTCCAGGGTTCCCTGTTCTCCTCGAAGGCAAGTTTTCCCAGTCCGTCTTCTATCTTTTGTGTATACATCCCATACTTCTCTCATACGTCACACCGCTCCCCATCTATCATTTATAATAGTTAAATCATCCTAAATGCTTTTAACACCTCTACAATCGCATCCTCTTTTTCCTTTGGACACTGTGGTTGTCTGGAATCCTCCGACTTAGGTAGATTAAAGGTCTCTCCAACTTCAATTCCACACTTTCTCTTCACCTGCGCAATGTATAAATTACTTACTTTCATTCCATCATTATGTTCAGCAACATATTTCTTTATCTCCTCATAAGTCGCCTGTCTACGCTCCGCTTCGGTCCGCGCTGGGCCCTTTAGCGCCTCTCCGCAGCTGTCAAATCCATCTCATCCATATCAAGTGTCACATTCACATGATGCTTCGCTTCGTGAAGTTTGGACAAAAGACATACCGTCTCACAATGCGGTGAAAGTTACTTCTTATACTAAATAGCGAAACTGTTGCCTTTTGCGAAAAGGTTCATACTCCACCTAGGGGGATAAATTTTACCCCACGCACTATTGATAGTATTGCTTTATTTCTGCTAACATCTTTTCCGCATCTTCACATTGATCATAATAATCAACATCATACCTTTGCCCTGTACGCAAGTGATGTAACCAACCATCAAGCATAGCCAGATAGATTTCACCTACATCATCCAAATTCGCGTATTGTCCAACATAATTATTTCGAGCATCATAACTCTCTTGAGACACTGGATATCGATAACATTCATAATTTAAATCACTATCTATTAACTGGGCATATCCTTCTTCATCAATAACCAATCGGTTATTCCTAAAGTCATTTCCTGCTCTTAATACTTCTTTAATTTCTTCTTCAGTAAATATATGTGATGGAGGTTTTATCCGAAACAGTTTTATTGTAAAATAAATACCCATTTCCTGCCATACTATCCCTGATTCACTGCATATTTTTTTTATATAATCTTTCATTTCAACAATAGCCTTAACTGCTCCGTTAAAATCTGTAAATAAATATTTCCCATCCTTGCTTACCGGATATGGTATAACATCTTCTTCACAAATATACCCTGTCTCCGCCACATATTTTCTTGCACCAAAAGTTCCACCATTTATATGAAACATAATAGCAAATTCCAACTTACCATCATTTTTATTATTATTTTCATCACAAATATCTTTTAAGCACCATTTATTCCAATTTTCTTCGATAAATTTGTCAAACTTACAACTTTCTTCTATTCTCCTATGGATTTCTACATCCTTTTTTTCTTCTTTAATACTAAATGGATTCTTCTGGTAAATGCTTGAAAATTTAGTAAAATCTTTCATCATATAATATGATTGTCTCATAGTTCCAATATAATGTCGAAATTCCATACTGCTCATTTTATTATGCCTTGCATCATAAGTTCCAGAGATGTAATTATATACAGATTGTTTTGAAAAGATAACAAACGAGCCATTCAAAAATCTGTCGACTTGTCTGTGTCCTTTAGGAAACTCTGTTCCATCATCATATCTTCCATAACTTGCCAGATTGCTCTCTATATAATGTCCTGGAAAATCTTCTATCAATGACTCACGACAATCCTCATATATCGCATTAGAAATAGCTTCTATTGGTTCTAATTGTAATCTAAAATAACTCCATCTATAATCTCTTTTCCCGTAATTTTCTAATTCCAACCTATACGGTTTAAATATGTAGTTACAACCTCCAGCTACCAAACAGATACATCCTTCTTCGTTTGCGTATTTTGCCGATTCTACATCCTGTCCCCCTCCAGTGGGCAAAAACATATGATTTAGTCCAGGCATACTTCCTATATCATTTAAAATTTTTATAATAGAATCTATATCTCTCCACTCAGCATGTAATGGTACTGTTTTAGGAAACAGCCTATTCTGTAAATATTTCCACTCACTATAATTGCTCTTTTGAAAATTGCTTACTACCTCTAACCATTTTTCAAGTGTTGTCACAAAAGTTTCCATACTAGGTCTCAATGACGGATCGTACTCTGTTGCCTGCTTTAATAGTTCTTCCAATTCCACTAAATGTTCCTTTTTATACCTCTTGTCATTACGCAGTCCAATTATCGCATCATCTTCTTCATATCTACCTTCAAATCCATGATCTACTCCAGTCAATACAATCCATAATGTTTTTGCAAGAGAATACACATCTGCCTTTTTACCATCAGCATTTTTTGCATTATATCTCATTTCAGGAGCCATTGTAGCCTTTGGACCAACTGCTTCTTGAAGCGACGTCAAATCTCTCTTTTCAGGATAGTCAACTAAGCCAAAATCTCCAAGACAATACTTACCATTGTAAAAGTATATATTTTTCGGTTTTATATCTCGATGAACAATATCTTTTTTATGTAACGCTTCCAAAGTTCTTGCCAGTTCCAAAACACAATTCACTTTATCTTCAAGACTTTTCACTTCCTTTAATTTATCTTCAAGGGGTATAGCAATTGGCATTGCGTACCAATATTTTTTTGTTTTTTCATCGGGTAATCCGTAAGAAAAAATAGGAATAACCCCTTTAATTTCATCTTGAATCCCAACTACCATCTCCGTCTCAATCTTAAAACGTATTCTCTTTTTTCTATTCCTTTTTACCGCCTTTTTCCCGTTACCACTTTCTTCTCGAAGAATTTTGATCGCGACCTCTTCACCTCTTGCATTCTCCGCAACAAAAACGTTGGCATTTCCACCACCATCCATCCTTCTTATTATTTTATATTCGCCCATATACTCTGCCATATCTAAACCAAACTCTCCTGTCTGCAACTTTGCTTTGATATTTTCACCTTCAATTCTTCCGCCTTCTAAATGATCTTTTTCTTTTAAATGGGTAGTGCCAATTAGAAATGTCTAATTGGCACCATGACTATACATTAACCCTATTCGTTTAACAACTTGGAATTTAAAACCTCATTTACTTTCGGATTAAACAATTTGTCAAAAAGAATTTGATTCCTCTGTTTAGCATCTCTTACTAATTTATCATAAGATATTACTTCAATATAAGCACCTCTTGTCTGATTATATCCAAAATAACCATCTCCATCCGGAGTCAATATAAGACCAGCATTTACTGCATCCTCTCTCATGGAATCTGTCAAGTCAGCAATCACATAACAATAAAAAGCTGTATTACTTACATTTACAAATGGTCTGCCATTTGGACGTTTTGCTTTTCCCTCTTTTATGTTTTTAACATATCCAAGCACTTGATTAATCGGATTTTTATCATCATCTTTTAAATCATTTCTATTCGGCTTTTTAAATTCAACAATAGATATTGAATTTAAAAAATCCTGATTATCAGAAAATGAAAATGCTTGATCAAAAACAGCAATGTCCATACGCTTTTCGACCGACGTATCTAATACTGGTAATGACTTCATCAACTTATCAGATGCCAAAAAGGTATGATATGCTAACCTATCATCTATAATCCAGAGATTCATCTCCTCAAACTCAATTTCATCAGACGTATACCGCATTGGGCAAATAATAGAATGCAAAGTTTCTTCTGAGCAATACCGGTTATCCTCTTGAATTTCTATTGCCTTTTCTAATAAATCCAATATTGCTTTTCGTCTAATAACATATTCTGACAAACTTGATTTACTAATTTCAGTAATTGAACTGCAATATTCATTGAATATTTTACTAAAGTTTTCTCTGTCAAATTTACTGTCTTTTACCTTCTTTTCTATCTCTCTGCCTTGAGAATGAATTTCAGTCTCCCATTTTTGTGTGGCAGAATGTAATTCTAATTCCAATTTTTCTTTACTTAAATTAGCAGGAATCTGATCATACAACTCTGGTTTTCTATTTAATAAATAACGATATTGAGGCTTTTCTTTCTGAACATATGAATCAATAAAGTCTCTTTTTGCATCCTTTATCTTTTTTAAATCATCAATTAAATAAGCCAAAATATACTCTTTTGCAATTTCAATGAGTTCTCTTTCTGATACACTCGCAAAAAGTGTATCCTCTTCTTCAAAATCAAAAGCCGTTCTGTTAAGGTTTACGTTTCTATCCAAATATTCTCCAGTCAGATATCCTAAATAATAAAACGCTTCCCCCTCATCCGTTACAATTCTTTTTTGCAAATCGGTAATATATTGACTTAAGTCATAGGATTTAACCTCTCGTTTACTGGCACAAAAATGTAATTCGTGCTTCACAGCACCTTCTGCCATTCTGATATGATACAACGAAAATTTATTCCCGTCTTTCTCAAATTCATCTCTGTGTAACGAATCCTTTATTGTACTGTCAAAGTATTTGTTCAAATCATAATTCTCTCCCAAATTATCCCTCAATACAATATGTGGACAATTATCCCCCAAAAAGTATGGCAAACAATGCTCTATAACTTTTTTTGCTAAAGCCTCCAACGACAATGGTGCCTTTTTCCTATATTTCAATATGAAATTAGAAAGCGTAACAACAGTCTTATATTCCGAGATACTACTATCCTCTATATTTTTTTCCGGCTCAATCCCATTATCTGCTGAAAATTCAAATTTTCTTTTTAGCCATCTATTTTTTTCACAATATACGCTTTCAATATTAACCTTAGTAAATGCTTTCAGCCATAAAAAGCGACCTATTCCCTTACACCCCTTTGAAACTTTCAAATTGGAATACGCCTCCAAAAACGAGTTATAATTAATAGAATTAAAGCCTTCTCCGTTATCGATTACCTGAAATTCATAAAATGGATTTAACTCTTCATTTCCATCCATATTCACTTGCCTATCTTCTAAGCGATTAGCTAAAATTGTTATCTGGCCATTTTGAGAATTTGTTGACTCTTCAATCGATTGAATAGAGTTTACAATGGTTTCAAAAAGAGGCCATAAAGCCTTATATTCAGGCAACTTCACTTCATTTAATTGACCTTTTAAGTTAAACCTAAAATTATTCAAAATCTGACCTCCTTCATAAAGTGAATTTTATATAATATTACCACAAATTCCTGCACTTTACTAGATGAAAGAGCAAGAAAGATAGTGTAAACTGTTCTTCGGAAAAATATGAGCAGACCAGCTCCTAGATAGTTT
>ERZ773108.3618-NODE-3618-length-11620-cov-38.890791_pt1 | contig 11620 bp, 8 predicted proteins | sample MGYA00580570_ERZ773108 | MGnify/ENA primary metagenome ERZ773108 (study PRJEB29015, sample SAMEA2737840) | human gut metagenome | biome: human gut; feature: human-associated habitat; material: faeces | place: China | collected 2012 ...
ACATCTCAGTATCGAAGACCATGACGTTGACATCCTCGCCGGAAGCCAGGACGTGGTCCAGACCGCCGAAGCCGATGTCGTATGCCCAGCCGTCGCCACCGAAGATCCAGACGGACTTCTTGGCGATGAACTCCTTGCTCTTCAGGATCTCAGCGGACTCGGCGCAGCCAGCGGCAGCAGCCTTCTCCAGCTCAGCGATCAGAGCCTTAGCGGGGGCATCGTTAGCCTTGGTGTTGTTCTTGGTTGCCATGAACTCGTCAAAGGCAGCCTTCAGCTCAGCAGAAGCCTTGTCAGAACCAGCGACCTCAGCGATGCGCTTGATCAGGTTCTCACGGACGGTCTTCTGGCCCAGATACAGGCCCAGGCCGTGCTCTGCGTTATCCTCGAACAGGGAGTTGCACCATGCAGGACCGTGGCCGCTGTCCTTGTTGACAGTGTACGGAGAGATGGAAGCAGTACCGCCCCAGATAGAGGAGCAGCCGGTGGCGTTGGAGATGTACATCTTCTCGCCGAACAGCTGGGTGATCAGACGTGCGTAAGAGGTCTCAGCACAGCCTGCGCAGGAGCCAGAGAACTCCAGCAGCGGCTGGTTGAACTGAGAGCCGATGACGGTGTCGTCTGCGAACTTAGAGGGCTTCTTGGAGATGTTGGCGACGCAGTAGTCGAAGACTGCCTGCTGATCGGCCTGAGACTCCTGAGGAACCATCTGGATAGCCTTGGTGGGGCAGACGGTGACACACTCGCCGCAGCCCATGCAGTCCAGAGGAGACACAGCCATAACGAACTTGTACTCGTTAGCGGGCTTGTTGTCGCGGCTCTTGGTCTGTGCGGGAGCTGCTGCCAGCTCGTCAGCGGTCAGCTGGAAGGGACGGATGGTTGCGTGAGAGCACACGAATGCGCACTGGTTGCAGCCAACACACTTGGAAGCATCCCACTCGGGGACGTTCACAGCGGTGCCGCGCTTCTCGTAAGCGGAAGCACCCTGCTCCCACTCGCCGTTTGCGTTAGCAACGAAAGCAGAGACAGGCAGGCTGTCGCCGTCCATACGAGCGATGGGCTCCATGACGTCGCGGATCTGCTTGACCAGCTCGGGACGGCCAGCCAGCTCCTTCGGAGCGGGATCGGCCTCGGGGTTGGACCAGGAAGCGGGGACGTCCACCTTGTGGATGGCGTCAACACCGGCATCGATGGCCTTCCAGTTCATCTCAACGACGTCCTGACCCTTCTTGCCGTAGCTCTTCTGAGCTGCCTGCTTCATGAAGTTGACGGCGTCCTCGATGGGCATAACGTCAGCCAGCTTGAAGAAAGCGGACTGCAGGATGGTATTGGTGCGCTTGCCCATACCGATCTCGATAGCCTTGTCGATCGCGTTGATGGTGTACAGCTGGATGTTGTTGTCAGCGATGTACTTCTTGGCCTCAGCGTTCAGGTGATGGCCCAGCTCCTCATCGTTCCACTGGCAGTTGATCATGAACACGCCGCCGGGCTTGACATCCTGGACCATCTTCATGCCCATGTGGATGTAAGCGGGGTTGTGGCAGGCCACGAAGTCAGCCTGGTTGATGTAGTAGGGGCTGCGGATGGGCTTGTCGCCGAAACGCAGGTGGCTGATGGTCACGCCGCCGGTCTTCTTGGAGTCATACTGGAAGTATGCCTGAACATACTTATCCGTGTGGTCGCCGATGATCTTGACGGAGTTCTTGTTAGCACCGACGGTACCGTCGCCGCCCAGACCCCAGAACTTGCACTCCTTGGTGCCAGCTGCTGCGGTGATGGGAGCGGGCTTGACCTCAGGCAGAGACAGGCCGGTGACATCATCGGTGATGCCGAGGGTGAAGCGCTCCTTCGGCTGATCCTTCTCCAGCTCCTTGAACAGAGCGAAGATGGAGGACGGGGGAGTGTCCTTGCTGCCCAGACCGTAACGGCCGCCGGTCAGGATGACATCATTCTTGCCAGCCTCACGCAGGGTAGCTGCGACATCCAGGTACAGGGGCTCGCCCAGAGAGCCGGGCTCCTTGGTGCGGTCCAGAACTGCGACCTTCTTAGCGGTAGCAGGCAGGACCTTCAGCAGAGCGGAGGACACCCAGGGACGGTACAGGCGGACCTTGATGATACCGACCTTCTCGCCCTTAGCGTTCAGGTAATCGATGACCTCGTCAGCAACGTCGCAGACAGAGCCCATAGCGATCATGACGCGATCGGCATCGGGTGCGCCGTAGTAGTTGAACAGGTCGTAGTTGGTGCCCAGCTTCTCGTTGATCTTGGCCATGTACTTCTCGACAACTGCGGGCAGTGCGTCGTAGACAGAGTTGCAGGCCTCACGATGCTGGAAGAACACGTCGCCGTTCTCGTGGGAACCGCGCATCTTGGGGTGCTCGGGGTTCAGAGCCTTTGCACGGAACTCCTCGACAGCCTCCATGTTGCACATTTCCTTCAGGTCGGCGTAGTCCCACTTCTCGATCTTCTGGTACTCGTGAGAAGTACGGAAGCCGTCGAAGAAGTTCAGGAAGGGAACTCTGCCCTCGATTGCTGCCAGATGGGCAACAGGGGACAGGTCCATGACTTCCTGCACGCTGCTCTCGACCAGCATTGCGAAGCCGGTCTGGCGGCATGCCATAACGTCGCTGTGATCACCGAAGATGTTCAGGGACTGGGTAGCAACGGTACGTGCAGAAACATCGAACACGCAGGGCAGCTGCTCAGCAGCGATCTTGTACATGTTGGGGATCATCAGCAGCAGGCCCTGAGAAGCGGTGAAGGTGGTGGTAACAGCACCTGCACCCAGAGAGCCGTGCACAGCGCCTGCAGCGCCTGCCTCAGACTCCATCTCGACAACCTTGACCTGGTTGCCGAAGATGTTCTTCTGGCCCTGAGCGGACCACTGGTCCACAGAGTCAGCCATCGGAGAAGAGGGGGTAATGGGGTAGATGGCAGCCACGTCCGTGTAGGCATATGCTACATGAGCGGCAGCGGTATTGCCATCCATGGTTTGCTTTGCTCTAGGCATTTTTCTTCCTCCATTCAGAATTTGGTACCTTCTGCGCGGGGCAAACGTCTTTTTACCGGAGCCGGAGAACTCCTTTGAAAAACGTATTGCTCAACTGATAAGCGCCGTACTTCGCCGGAGCCGGAGAACTCCACAAAAGCACACGCTCATCAAGGGCAATAGCCCTGCCCGGGGCCGGAGAACCCCATGAAGGCACTATTGCTCATCTAATATAATAGCAAATTCCGCCGGTAAAGGCAACGCAAACCGACTGTAAAAACACAACAAAAATTCAAGAAATTTTTTAGCGCTTTTTTACAGATGTGTTCTTTGCTGCATCCATGACGGTGTTATGCTCCAAAATCCAGTATCCATGAGACTTTTTCTTACAAAATTCTAAATTTATAATTGACATTTGTACAGATTCTGCCGTAAACTTTATCTATAGTATCATGCGCCGCACAGCGCAGGGAAGGACAGGCACAAAACGATGGATGCTGCACATTTTGAAAAGACGCTCTCGAGCGAAGTTCTCTTTGAAGGCCGGGTGGTCACGCTGACCAAAGACGTGGCTCTGCTGGAAAACGGTGAGACTTCTATCCGGGAGGTGGTCCACCACCACGGCGGGGCCTGCATCGTACCGTATTTTGAGGACGGCACCCTCTGCATGGTGCGCCAGTTCCGCTACGCCATGCAGCAGGAGCTGTGGGAGCTGCCCGCCGGAAAGCTGGAAAAGGGCGAAGACCCCTTTGAAGCCGCCAAGCGGGAGCTGGGCGAAGAGTGCGGCCTGACCGCCGACCACTACACCTCGCTGGGCGAGTTCTACCCCACGGTGGGCTATGACACCGAGATCATCTATCTGTGGGTGGCCACCGGCCTGCACACCACCCAGATGCATCTGGATGACGATGAGTTCCTGACGCCCGACCGCATCCCGCTGGCAAAAGCCTACGAGATGGTCATGAGCGGCGAGATCAAGGACGGCAAGACCATCGCGGGCGTGCTCAAGCTCAAGGCGCTGGTGGACGAGGGCAGGCTGTGATACTCTACGAAGATACAGCCCTCGTGGTTCTGGACAAGCCCGCCGGGCTTTCCAGCGAGGACGGCGTACCCGCCGCCCTGCGGAAGCTCTGGGGCAGGCCCGACGCCTATGTGGGCGTCATCCACCGGCTGGACACCGGCGTGTCGGGTCTGATGGTCTATGCGAAGACCCCGCAGGCAGCCGCCGCCCTCAGCCGTCAGGTGACGCAGAGCCAGCAGGTTTATGCCGAACAGGATGGCCGGGCCGAGCCTGACGCCGGCACACCGGACGCGCCGCCTTTCGTGAAACAATACCGCGCCCTCATCGCAGGCGGGCCGGACGAAAAGCTGCCCGCCGAAGGCGTCCTGCGGGACTACTTATTCAAGGACAGCCGGAAAGGCCGTGTTTTTCCGGTGAGCCGTCCGCGCAAGGGCGTGAAGGAGGCTGTGCTGGAATATCGCATTTCTGCCTCCGCCCCGGACGGCAGCGCCAGCCTCGCGGACATCACCCTCCACACCGGGCGCACCCACCAGATCCGGGTGCAGTTCGCGTCCCGCCGCCACCCGCTCTGGGGCGACGGCAAATACGGCAGCCGCATCAAGGGAGACATTGCGCTTCAGAGCGCACGGCTCCGCTTCATCCATCCCGACACCGGAAAGGTAATGGACTTCCGCCTCCCGGTCCCCGGGACATGGCCCGCTTGGGGCATCAGACAGGAAAACGACAATGGAACAACAGTATAAAACAGATTCTGAAATATACGCCGTCCTCGAGCGGGAGATCATCGATCTGACCCTTCGGCCCGGCTGTTCGCTGAGCGAAAACCCGCTCTGCAACCGCTTTGGCGCGCCCCGCTCCCTCATCCGGGTGGTGCTGCAGCGGTTACAGGAGAACGGGCTGGTGAAGATCGTGCCGTACAAAGGCACCACCGTCACCCGTCTGAACCGGGACATCGTGGACGAGCTGATCTATGAGCGCATCGCGGTGGAGGCCCGGGTCCTGCGGGACTTTGCGCCCCACTGCACACCGGAGCACCGCGCCCTCATCCGCCAGCGTGCCGCCGCCTACGACGAGCTGGCCAAGGCCGAAACGCTGGACTTCAACCGTCTCTATGAGGCCGATACCCGGCTCCACGAGACGTGGTTCTCCGCCATGGGCAAGATGTATCTCTGGCGGACGCTGCAGAATGCCCACGCCGACTACAGCCGCTTCCGGATGCTGGACACTCTGACCACCGGCGGGCTCGCCGAAGTGGTGGCCGACCATCACAATCTCATCGACGCCATCGAGCGGTGCGACCTCGCGGCCTTTGAGCCGCTGGTGGAGCGCCACCTTTATGGCGGCATCCGCCGTCTGGGCAGTAAGCTCACCGAGGAGTACGCCGATTATTTTGAATGATGTTCCATGGGGAACAATAAATATCCCCCGGCGGAGCCGGGGGTTTTTCATAAGAAGTCTTTTACTGAACCACTCGCCTAGCGAGTGGTTTTCATGATACAAAAAAGGGGCCGCCCCGGGTGGTTCCCCAAGGCGGCCCCTGTAAGGGGTCTGTATTTTTTTAGCGCATCCGGCACTTCAGGCTCTCGGCCTGAGCTGCGCTCAGCTGCCGGCTCACAAGGCCGTCGTGCTCCAGGGCAAACCAGCTGCCACCCTCTGCCAGCAGGTCTTCCACCGACAGGGTGGTCGTTTTGAGGGTGGTGACAAACCGGATCTGCTCCACTCCCTGCTCCCGCAGGGCCTCCAGCGCCTGCCGGGTGCCGTGGAGCCGGGCGGCCAGAGTGTTGGACGTTACCCGCAGGGTGCTGCCCTGCCGCCGGGCGTCAAAGGGCAGGAGGTCGCCCTCCAGCGTCTCCACATGGAGGAGGGGGGTATCCAGGTCCACCTCATTGCTCTCCTCCGCCGGGGCATTCGGGTCCTCCGGGTCCTCCGGGTTGGGCTGGGGGCGCTCCGGCTCCCACCATTCCCTCACGATGCCGAGCGGGTTGTCCTCCGAGACCAGGGCCGGGTCGTAGATGATGTGGTGGATGTAGCCGGTGGTCACGCGGCTGATGTCCGCCTGGATCTCCTTGCCGTCGACATTTTCACTACCCGTGAAATCGCCGCCGTTACCGATGGTAGCACCGGCACCGTAGTAGCCATTGCTCTTGCCGGCGATCGCTGTCACCTGAGCGGCTCCGCTCACGGTGACATTGCTGCCGCTGCCCGTGGCACCGCCGCCGATGCCGGCAGCATTGTCGCCACCGTCAGCGTTCACCGTGCCGCCGGTGATGGTGATGTTTTTTCCGCTGCCGCTGATGCCGCCGCCGATGCCGGCACCTCGGTAACCTCCGCCAGCAGTCACTGTGCCGCCGATGATGGTGATGTTTTTGCCGTTGCCGCCGGCGCCGTTGCCGCCGCCGCCGCCGCCGCCGATGCCGGCACCACCCCAACCACCGGTAGCGTTCACCGTGCCGTCGGTGATCTTGATGTTTTCGCCGTTGCCGTAGTAGCCGTTGCCGTAGTAGCCGCCGCCGTAGTAGTAGCCGCCGCCGATGCCGGCACCCTCCTCGCCACCGGTAGCAGTCACCGTGCCGCCTTTGATGGTGATGTTTTTGCCGCTGCCGTAGTAGCCGCCGCCGATGCCGGCACCACCCCAACCACCGGTAGCATTCACCGTGCCGCCGGTGATGGTGATGTTTTCGCCGCTGCGGTTGTCGCTGTTGCCGTAGTAGCCGCCGTTGCCGATGCCAGCACCCCAGTCTCCACCGGTGGCCGTCAGGCTGCCGGCTTCGTTGTTATCGTCCTTCAGGGTCAGCGTGCCTGTGGAGGTGGAGGTGTTTTTTTCAAGGCCCGCCCTGTGAGGGCCGCTTTTCAGCTCGTTATTGCCGTCCAGCTCGATCTCCACATTGCCATTTCCCTGAACGCTCAGGGCGGCTTTTCCTTCGTCACTAGTCCATGGGTATCCGGTGTTCTTTCCGGTGTCGCTCACATCGATCTTTACGTCTTTCAGGGTGAGCTTCAGCGCCGTGGCAGCGTTGTTGATCACCGTAATGATGTTTTTGCAAAAGCCATTTGCCGGGGCAGGGGCTGCAGGGGCAGCATCAGCCGGGGCTGCCTGCTGGGGCTGGGGCTGCTCCTCGTCGCTCTCCTTCCGGTCAGTGTTCTCCTGCCGGTCGGCGTCTTTCTGCTCCTCGTCGTTCTCCGACTCCTCAGCGTTCTTCTGGTCGTCGTCCTCCGACTCCTCAGTGCTCTTCTTCTGGTCGTCGTCCTCCGGCTGGTCGGCGTCCTTCGGCTCCTCAGCGTCCTCCGGCTGGGCCGGGGGAGCAGGCTGGTAGTTGTCCTCTACCACAGGGCCAAAGCCGGAATCCTCTGCTGCGGGGCCTTCCAGGTCGCTCTCCAGCGTGGTGATGGCCTTTTTATAGGTGGTGATGACGATTTCACCCCTGTCATCGTTCTCAATGATCGTTCCGTTCTGTTTGATCTCCTGGCTACCATCATCTTTTTTGGTGATGGTAATATCGCCGTTGTCGATATAGTAGGTCCCTGCAAAGGCCGGAGCCGCCAGAGACACCGTGATGCTCAACGCTGCCAACAGAGCTGCTGCCCGGCGGAATGCGTCGGTCTTCCTCATGGTATAGGTCTCCTTTCTTTTTCTACACTTTCTTGTGCTTTTTGCGCTCTTTTTGTGGAGGGCGCTTTTTTTATTGTACCCCCCCCCCCCATCTTTGCAATAGAGAAAAATAACAAAATTTTTACCTAAAGTCCTCAATTTTGCGGCAATATGCTGCAAGCCATCCCCTGCCCCGCCGGGTGCCTCCTCCGGACACAAAAAAAGAGGCCGCCGCATCCGCTCAGATGCAGCAGCCTCCCGGGGGAGTCCCCCTTAGTTATTTTGTTTTCAGTGCCTTCTCCAGTCCCTCCCGGGGGGTGACGTAGACGGTGGTGTACACCTCGTAGAGCACCATGCCGGGCTTTGCGCCGTTGGCTTTCCAGATGTTCTTCACCTCGGTGGTGTCCACGGCCACCTTGGCGGCGGCACCGGCCTTGAAGGTGCTGGAATACACGACAGCCAGCTCTGCGGCCTCCTGCTTCGTGGTGTCGGGGATGTCCTCGCCCCGGCTCATGACCACGACGTGGCTGCCGGGGGCCTTCTGAACATGGAACCACAGATCCTTGCCCCGGGCGGTGTGGAGGGTGAGCTTGTCGTTCTGGGCGTTGTTGCGGCCTACCAGGATCTCGAAGCCGTCGCTGGACGTGAAGCGGAGGAAGTCGGCGGGCTTCTGGCGCTTGTCGCGCTGTTTGTAGTATTTCAGATAGCCCTGGCTCTTCAGCTCGGCGCGGATCTCGTTCAGCGCCGCCTCGCCGGAAGCCGTCTCCACCTCGTAGAGCACCGTTTCCAGATAGGCGATCTCCTTCTCGCCCTCGGCCAGCAGGTCCACCAGCATCCGGGCGGCCGTCTGCTTCTTCTTGTAGTTCTTGAAGAAGTTCTGGGCGTTCTGGCTGGGACTGAACCGCAGATCCAGCGGGATGGTGACTTCTTTGCCCTCATCGTACCAGTTCGGCACCGTGATGCTCTTCATGCCCTTTTCGGCGAGGTAGAGGTTGGCCGACAGCAGTTCGCCGTAGAGGCGGAGTTTTTCGCTCTTGCCGCTGGCGGCAAGCTCTTCCTGACGGGCCGCCTGCTTGCGGACGGCGCGCTCGTACATATTGTGAACGGCTTTGTGGAGTTCCTTGCTCTTGGTGCGCAGGCGCTCCGCGCGGTCTTTCTCGGCGTAATAGCCTTCCAGCATCGCGTTGAAGGAGGGCCACTCCTTGATGCGGTATTTCTCGCCGTACTGCCGGGGGCGGAAGAAGGTATACTCCACCGGTTTGCCGTCCGGAGCGGTGACGCTGCAGGGGCAGCCGCCCGCGTCGTAGATCTCTTTCAACTCGTCGATGGCCGCCATCAGCCGGACCTTCTGAGCCTCCGTCAGCTCGTTGGCCAGCAGATGTTCTCCGTCAAAGGCGCGCCATGCGGCCTCGCGGCAGACCACCGGGCCGACACCGGCCACCGTTTTGTTCAGGGCGTCTGCCACCGGCAGGTCGCGCTGGCAGGCCGCCGCCACGATGGACGCCGAGCTGACGGCCAGAAAATCAGGCCGGGCAGGCTTGGGGGGCGTGGTGTAGGGCAGGCCGGGCAGGAGCTGACGGACATCGCTGTCCTCGAAATCCACCCGCTTGAGGGCATCGATGATCTTGCCGTTCTGCACCAGCACCAGATTGGAGTAACGTCCCATCAGCTCGGCGCAGAGGATGTTGCGCACAAGGTCGCCCATCTCGTTGGTACACTGGAACTCGAAGTAGACGATCCGGTCGCCCGGCTCCATCCGGACGTCCAGCAGACGCCCGCCGGTGAGATGCTTCCGCATCAGCATACAGAAAGAGGGCGGCGTCTCGGGGTTTTCGAAGCTCTCCTCGGTCAGGCAGACTCGCGCCGAGCCGCTCCGGGCCGACAGCAGCAGGCTGTCAGTCTCGGTGCGGGTGCGCAGGGTGATGACCAGCTCGTCGCGGGTCGGCTCAAACAGTTTTGCGATTTTGGCGTCAGCCAGCGTGGTCTTCAGCTCCGCCGCCGTCAGCGCCAGTGTCGCGGCATCCAATGCCATTTGTATTACCTCGTTTTATAAATAAGTATAGGGGTCCCGGGCATCCTCGCTCACAAGGACTTCCAGCTCCGGAAAGGCCCTGCGCAGCTTCTCCGCCACCGCCGCCGTCACCGGGAACTCCGTAGCGTAGTGGCCTGCTGCGATGAGCGAAAGCCCCAGACGCTTTGCGTCGATGGCGTGGTGGTGGTTGGCCTCGCCGGTCAGCAGGCAGTCTGCCCCCTGCGCGATGGCGTCCTCGAAGAGGCTTCCGCCTGCGCCGCTGATGACGGCCAGCCGCCGCACCACCTTGCCGGTGTCGGCGAACTTGACCTGCACCGCAGGGCCGTCGGACGGCTGGTTGCAGCGGGCGGCAAGCTCTTTCTGCGCCTTTTTTGCCAGCTCGGGGACTGTGACGGGTTCGATGCTGCCCACACGGCCGCAGCCCTCGGCGAAGGCTTCCATCTCCCGCATCCCGAAGAACCCGGCCAGCACCTCGTTGACACCGCCCTCGGCGGCATCGAGATTCGTATGCATACAAATCGCCGAGATGCCGTTTTTCACCAGCTGGAAGGCCACGTCCTGCCCACTCAGCTTTTTGAGGGGCGAGAAGATGACCGGGTGGTGGGACACGATGAGCCCGCAGCCCTTCCGGGCAGCCTCTTCCACCACCTCGGGGGTGATGTCCAGCGTCACCAGCACACGGGACACCTCGCCGCTGCAGTCTACCAGCAGGCCGGGATTGTCCCAGCTTTCAGCCAGAGCCAGCGGCGCGATGCGCTGCATCTCTTCGTATATCTGCTGTACCGTCGTCATCCTTTGCTCTCCCCTTTTATCAGTTCATCCATCTCTTTCGCCAGCTCTGTGCCGTCCGGCACACCGAGGCGGAGGCGAGGCAGTTTGGCTTTCTGCCATGCGGCGTAGCCTTCCCCCTCCGGCCACTGGCCGGTGAGGCCGAACAGGCACTCCCGGAACGTGGGCGTTTTCACCTCGCCGGTGTACTCGGCGGCCATGACCGCATACCAGCGGCCCGCCGCCTGCACCGGCCGGTCGGCCGCGAGGGCAAAGCCATGTTCCCACAGCCAGCGGCGCAGATCGCTGTGGCGGGTGGCCGGCACCATCACAAGGCGAGGCCCGCCCGGCGCAGCTACCCACGGGGCTTTCTCTATGATCTCCCACGTTGTCTGGGCCGAGACGCCCGCCAGCACGATGGTGCTCACCTCGCCCGGAGACAACACAGAAAGACCGTCGCCGAGCCTCAGCTCAGCGCGGTCTTTGCATCCGGCATATTCCAGCGTCTGTTCTGCCTTTGCCAGCGGGCCGGGGCGCAGGTCGGCCCCGATGACTTTGGGGTACCTGCCCGAAGCGGCCAGCACCGCCGTCAGCTTGCCGTGGTCGCAGCCGATGTCGGCCACCGGCTCACCGGGGCGCACCAGCTCAGCGGCAGCGCTCAGACGCGCATCCAGTGTCGGCAGCACTCAGGACTTCTTGGAGGCCAGATGAGCGTTCAGCTTCTCCAGCAGCTCGTCGCAATCCACACCGTGGACCTCGCAGGCTTCCTCGATGCTCTCGCCGCGGGAGGCGGGGCAGCCCAGGCAGTGCATCCCGATCTCCATGAAGTAGGGAGCGGTGCTCTGGTCCATATCCAGAATGTCGCCGATGATGGTCTCACGGGTGACCTGCTTCACAGCCTTGGCTTCGTCCTTCTTGAGCATATTGAAAATATCAAACATGGTAGTTGTCCTTTCTGTCTCTTACGATGCGCCTTTGCGGCGCTCAGCTATAATATACCCCAATCATATCCTATATTTCAAGTAGTAATTGAAAAGCTTCTTATTTTATTCTGCAAGTATCTGTATTTTTCAGGTTGCTGTAGTTCTCTTTTGTGGGGAAAAAGAGAACCAGAGATCCTTCTCGCGCTGGTGGCGCGGGGCGGATTTTATTCTTTCGGTCAAATGGCTTTGCGCTCCGCGCGGGCCAGAGGCAGAGCTGGTTTTTTCTTTAAGCTGGTTCTCG